>Ga0209758_1000102_pt1 | contig 224851 bp, 216 predicted proteins | sample AraplaMF_Col_mMF_FD_184258 | JGI IMG/M metagenome (GOLD analysis project Ga0209758, IMG submission 184258) | Arabidopsis root microbial communities from the University of North Carolina, USA - plate scrape MF_Col_mMF (SPAdes) (version 2) | ecosystem: Host-associated > Plants > Roots >...
CCGACGCTGCCGCGTCCACCGCAAGCCCGGCTCGCGATCAAGACGACGACGAGATCGCCCCTCTTGGTGAGCCGGGATGGACGACACATACGCCGAAACCGAATTTCGGTAAAGTGGAATATTTTTGCGGCGAGGGGTTGACGGGGTGGCGAAACAGGGAGACCGACAGTCACAAGGGGCCAAATTGGGCATCGTTCTTTAGCACCCCACCCTTTTCACATCCACAGATTGCATTAATGCAGGCTCGTTGGCATTATGCGAGCCGAGATGGAGAAGCATCGCAAAGCGAGCGACGATCACTTAGTTTGACTCATCGATTAGCTCCTCTATCCAGCGGAGGATCTCCGAGGGTGCTTCACCTGACCTTACGTAAGGCCTATCATCCGGAGCTTAGCATTAATGCCAAAGAGCAATGAGGCAGCGAAAGACCTTTGGAGCCAAATTTTTGCAAGCCGCGCGAAAGCGGATCACGCCACTCTCCTAGACCCCGAGACCGATCGTGCAGCGTTACGCGAGGCCTCCGAAATGCGGGGTGGCCTGATAGCTACATTCAACAAACTATCGAGCGACAGAAATCTGTTGAGAGCTCCGCTCCCACAACCAGCCCAGGCGTAAATCCATTCGTGGAGGCCCATCTGGCTCGACTTTGCGACGATGTGGAGGCTGGAATGGATCGACTGAAGTTCGACTCACACGCCAAGGTCGCCCGAGGCGTCGAACCAAGAGCGTGGGCTTACGCAGCAAAAGTGAATCTCGTGCTGACGGACCAGAGCATAATTACCGTTAGTGCATTTCTCTTTAGGTTCTGCGGGCTCATTGCACGAGCGTTCACGCGGACTCTGCTGCTTGACCCCTCCTGTTGGGATGAGAAACGATTTGATCAACGATTTATCATGAAGCGCCTGCGCGATGAACCCGAGCTTGTGCGGTACTGGATGCGCATCTATTTCTCGTTCGCAGTCACCGGTACACATGTATTCGTTCCATTCAAACCCGCGCGGCCCCATGAACTGCTCCTGTTTGAACAAATCGCCCGTGCGATGGAACTGTTCGTGATTGCACATGAATACGGCCACCACCATCATAGCCACGGGAAGCAGTTGGATGCTGCCCCACATGCAGAGGAGTTCGAAGCGGATCAATTTGCGCTTCGGATTTGCTATGAAATCGAGCGCTATCCGCTCTTCCTTGCCAATCCCTATCTTTCTTCCGGCGCCGGCGGCGTCATTATACTCACGGCACTGGAAGCCTTGCATCAGATTGAAGACCTCATGGGAGTTAAACGAACCGGCATAATTGATACGCATCCGAATACCGCGTCACGTATCGCCAGATTTAATAGCGTCGCTGTCCTGAAGCCCGCCGAATTCGAGAACCTCAATGGTTTTAGAACGGCCGCAGGACGCGTGATGCGAGTTGTGAACTCCATTTTGTTACCTGCGTTGAAGGCTCTGCCTTCAGACACATTTAGCGAAATTCATAACCTAGAGATTCCCCGGGACTGAAGCGTGATGGCATCAGGTTCGACAGTACGTAGGATTGGTGGAGTGAAGCGAACCCCATCGATACCTCCCAATGACGGGTAATAATTTCGCAAGAACTCTACTCATCCTAGGTAGTTCAAGACGGCTATCAAAACGCCGGTGGTTCGACTCCTACACGCAAAGAGCATCAGGCAAGGGTGGGAACAGAGTTTTATCGGCGCGGTGAGCCTGGTACAGTTGTAATAGTGTTTGCGACAAACCCAGAGGGAAAGCGCAGACAAGCATTTCGAATATCTGTTGATCCTAGCAATTTTGCAGTAGTCGCTTGGGAAATACTGAAGGCGGATCCGGTTCAGGCGAACAAAGCGTTTGGAACGGCCATGCAAGTTTTCAATCTAAAGGAGACAAATAGAGGAAGTCAGAATCGCGGCGTCGGCCTTGAGCTATTTTCAGGAGAGCCTTTACGTAGGATGGCTGGACGAAGCGAAACCCATCGATACCTGCCGACATGAACCATGATGGGTTTCGCAAGCGCTCGACCCATCCTACGCACCTCTACCCCCTCACCCCGCCTCAAACGCCCCCCGCGCCGCCTTCACCGTCGCCGCGATGAACCTGTGCACTTCCTGCACTCTTCGCGTCCCATGCGTGTCGGGATGTGACGTCAGCCAGTAGCTCCGCACGAAGCGCACCTCGGGGAGCAGGCGGCGGAGTTCGGGGTAACGGCTGGCGGCGTAGTCGTGCAAAATGCCGATGCCGTGGCCGGCGCGGACCGCCTCGATCTGCGCGACGATGCTGCCGCATTCGTAGCGGCGGGACATCAGGCGGCCGAGGGCGGCGGCGTAGTCGAGCGCGCGGCTGTAGGCGAAGTCTTCGATATGGGTGACGAACAGGCGGCCGGCGAGATCGGCCTGCGCCTCGATCGGGCCCTCGCGCTCCAGATAGGCTTGCGAGGCGTAGACGCTGAGGCTGTAGTCGGTGAGCTTGGACAGGATGAGCCGGCCCTGCTTCGGCCGGTCCAGCGTGATGGCGATATCGGCTTCGCGGCGCGACAGCGAGAAGGTGCGCGGCAGCGGCACGAGCTGGATCACCAGTCCCGGATGGCGCGCGGCCAATGCGCCGAGATGCTCCGCGAGGAAGAAATTGCCAAGGCCGTCGGGCGCGCCGACGCGCACCGTGCCGCTGACGGTGTCCGCGCTGCCGCCGATGCTGGCGCCGACCTTGAGAAACTCGCTCTCCGCGCGCTCGGCCGCCTGGAGCAGCGCCTCGCCGGCGGCGGTGAGCGTGCAGCCGGCGGTGTGCCGCTCCAGCAGCTTGGCCTTCAGGCTCTTCTCCAGCGCGGTCAGCTGACGCGCCACCGTGGTGTGGTTGAGGCGCAAATTCTTCGACGCCTTGAGGATCTGCCCGGCGCGCGCGACCTCCAGAAATATCCTCACCCGCTCCCAATCCATTGACGGCACCCTCTTCGACCACGCTGGCCAGAACGACACGTCCTGCACAGCGGAGGCATCTCATCGTTCATCGATGTGCGATTTGTGCGCCGCACATCATGCGGGTCAAGCCTGCAATGGGGCGCGGCGGCCAAGACAGCCGATCTCGCAGGCGCCCGCCATCGTCCGTCCACTGTGTGGTTCAGATCACAGCGGAATCACGCGCCTGCGCCTACAATGTCCGGGCATGGCCGCAAACAAGGTAACGGCGGTACGCGCGAGGCTGCGAAGACGATCAACAGCTACGGACTTGTCGAGGCCGCCAGGGTGAAGAACCCGGCGGCTTTTTCTTGCAAAGCGCGGAGCTATCCTTTCGGGGACGCGTCGGGCGATTTCCGCTCCTCGCGTTCTTCCTCGAGCTGCCGCTCGGCTTCGAGCCAGAACTCCAGCTCGCGATTGTTCGGACGGCCGGCCTGCTCCCACAGCTCGTACGCGCGCGAGCGCACCTGGCCGCGCCGCATCATGCGACGGAGCTTTCGCTTCAGCTCTTCGGCAAAACTTCTGAAGCGGTGGCCGGTGGTTTCGTCCCTGACGAGCGCGGCCGCTCGCGTTGCGAGTTCGATCTGGTGCTCGATTTTCTTTTGCTCGTCCACCGCTGTACTGCCGTGGGAAGGAGTATTGTCAGAGCCCATAACGCCCAGACATTGAATTCCTTTCCGGGATGGTCCGTTCCTTCGGACGCGGCTCGCACGTCGAATCCTCGCCGCTAGTGCCACGTCGTGTCGGCTTCGACGATCACCACGCGCGTTTCAGGATCTTCGGTCGCGTTGCAGGTGCAAGGCATGCCCTCGCCGCAGCGGCAGCCGCCGAGCTCCTCGTTCCAGGCCCGGAGCGGATGGTTTTCGCAGACCCATCCCAGACCTTGGCAGAATGGACAATTCCTGTCGGTCACAGCGTGTCCGGCGTCCGCAACGTGCTCGACTTGTCGGCGTTGCGCAGCTCCTGCTCGGCGGCGTGCCAGAATTCGTCCTCGCGGCCCTCGGGCTTGCCGGCCTGCTCCCACAGCTGGTGCGCGCGATCCCTGATGTCTTGCTCGGTGATGTCTTGCCTGGTGATGTCTTGCTCGGTCGGATCGGACAATTGCGTCTCCTGCTGGTGAAGCGCGGCCCCACCCTGGGGGGTATGGGGGGCTTGGAGGCGGGGCCGCGCAGGCCGGCGATCGGCGGCGAGGCCGGCCCGCGGATTCAAGCGTCGATCATGCGCGGGAGTTCCTAGTCGCGGCTGCGCCAGGTGACGAGGCGACGGACAATGCCGCGCCGTGCGGCTTGGCGCCCAAGCCGGGCCGGACAGATCGGACGTGAGGAGATGGAATTTGGTAGCGGGAGAGCGCTACCGCCAATCCCCCCGACAAGACCATTGTTTTACCTTGCACTTTTAGCGGTTCCTGTCCCGGACTTTTTCGGTTTTTTTGCACTTGCGCGGCTTCAGCAATCGCTTTCGAGGCCTCCCGCGGCGCTTAAGCTCATTGTCGTGATCTTCCCGCGCAGCTTTCTTTGCTAGCTCCTCAACCAGCCTAAACAGGAGGTCGATCGCCAAACGACGCGCCGGATCATCTTCGCTCATGCTCCCGAATGGCCCCGCCCGGATGTCTAAAGCGGCGACAGCCTATCGGAAATATCTGATTTTTAGATAATCTGGATTCCGTATTATTTGGACGCCCCGTTAGAGCGGGGTTCGGCTGTGTCCAAGACAATTCGAACGGCGAGGCATGAAGCGCTGAGAGCATTAATTCGCGAGCGACGTAAAGCCGCCGGTAATACACAAGCAGAACTGGCACATCGCCTCGGCCGCTATCAATCTTACATCGCGATGATCGAAGGTGGCGAACTCAGGGTAGGGGTTATCGAGTTCCTCGACATCGCGAAGGCGATCAGCTTCGATCCCGCAAAGGCTATCCGGAGCTTAGCAGAGATCGAAGAGGCTTGATCTAGTGAGTGCACCGAATGATGCGCAGATCGCGACTACTTTATGGATCGCAACACGGGCTCTTTCCCGATAATTTCCGCTACTTCTGCCAAACGTCTCTTTGAGAACATCCAACCCGATTTCGACGGCATCCATTTTCCGTTTGCTTCTTTCAATTTGTCTTTGAAGGCCCTCGTGTCGCCGGAGACGACGAAGGCTTTGTCCGATATCTCTTGAAAGAAGATTTCTGAGGATACTTCGGCAACCTGGGCGGTATCGGCTGATGGGCTGATCAGACCATCACCTTCCTGCGCGCGCTTCACCGCGCGAGAGTCGACCATCGGTCCAACGGACATTTCTCGAATAATGATCGTTAGATGCCGATTGAGCATAGTGCTTAGTTCGTGGATGCTCGAATACGACTCTTGAAGACCCTTACCTTTAATCTCTGCCCGATACGCCTGTAGGCGAGCATATTGCTTCGCATCAAATTTCTTCTGATCCATAGCGGCGTCAGAGAAGTATAGCATCACTGGCTTCTTGCCTCGAAGGAACCAGTTGATCTCCTCAATTGTGCCGCTCTCCTCCACTCCCGTCGACGAACCTAGCCTCATCCAAAAGGAGCCAACAAGCATGTCGCAGCGGCGCACCACCTGATCGTTGATAACACCTTGCGGCCGATCGGCCATCGACGGTGCGCTGTGCGATTCCCACATCACGGGAAGGAGCACTTTGCCCGTGTCTTTCGAATGCAGGGCGTTCCATTCATGCAGCCCCTTCGCGATCGCTTCCCGAGCTTCCGGAACGTCTGAGGGGGACGCAATAAGTACATTGTAGACTGTTGCGGGAAAAGGCATCGAAGCTCCAATTACAGTGTGAGCTCGACTGTGCGCGAAAGAGCCACGCTGCGGCAATGCAACTATAGATGGCTTGCATTAGGGATTGCTCAGCACGCTACCAAAAGGCGCGCAAAAACATATTTTGTGCAGCAATATCAAATAGTTACACGTGATTTGGTAGCGGGAGAGGGACTCGAACCCCCGACCCCAGGATTATGATTCCCGTGCTCTAACCAGCTGAGCTACCCCGCCACAGGGTCGCGAGGGCCGATACGGCCGATCTCGCGAACGCGCGGCATATAAGGAAGGGGGCGGCGGGCTGTCAATCCGCCTTCGCTGCGCTTCGGCGCGACAAGTCCGCAGGAGGGTGGAAAAGTGGCCGGTTTCGGCGCCGAGATCGCCCGTTTTTTGGACCTATTTCGGCCTGACAGTCGGGTCGCCGCCGGGGCTGCCGGGGGGCGGGATGACCGGGGTGTTGCCGCCGGTGTCGGGCGCCGGGGCGTGCATGTCGGGATCGACGCCGGAGGGCGGGCAGAGCACGCCGTCAGTCTTGGCCAGCTTGTCGCCGAGCGGTTCCCGGGACTGGCCGGTGGTGGTGCCGTCCGGGGTCGTGGTCAGCCGGTCGGATGGGGCACAGCCGGCGGCGCGTTGCGGGGATGGCGGCGCGGTCGCTTGCGGCGGCGTCGCCGGGGCGGGCGGAGCCTGCGCGATCGCACTGCCGGAGGCGGCAATCACGAGGCTGGCCAGGATGATGTTCGATGTCGTGCGCATGAGAGGGAAACGCGCCGATCAAGGCGCGTGTTCCCGAGAAGCGATCACGATTTGTGGTAGCGGATCAGCGAAAAATGCCCCATCGGCGGCATCGGCCTCCGCTCGGCCAGCGTGACGCCGCCGTGCCTGGCCGCCCAGTTCACCAGGCGCGCCCACGGGAATTCCGGGCGCCAACCGAGACGGCGGGCAACCGGCGCGAAGGCGAGCTCGAACAGTTTGCGCGGACCGCTCTCGGCGCCGATGTGGTTGACCAGGATCAGCTCGCCGCCGGGCTTGAGCACGCGCACGAACTCGTCGAGCGTGCCTTCGGGATCCGGCACGGCGGTGATGACATATTGCGCGACGACCGCGTCGAAGAAGTTTGATGGGAAGGCGAGGTTCTTCGCGTCCATCACCGAGAGCACTTCGACATTGGAGAGGCGAAGCGTGCGCACGCGCGCCTGCGCCTTGCGCAGCATCGGCTCGGAAATATCGACGCCGCAGATCTTGGTGGTGCGCGAATAATCCGACAGCGACAGCCCGGTGCCGACGCCGACGTCGAGGATGCGGCCGCCAATGCGGTCGGCCTCGGCGATGGTCGATTGCCGGCCGGCGTCGAACACCTTGCCGAACACGAGATCATACACCGGCGCCCAGCGGCCATAGGCCTTCTCGACCCCGGCCCGCGAGATGTCTGCTGCCATGCCCCCTGCCCTGCCTGATGCTCTTACTTTAGGTGATGGTCATTGGTGATGCCGGTCCTCGCCCGGAATTCGGTCGAGCGCCTCTCCCGCTTGCGGGAGAGGTCGGCGCGAAGCGCCGGGTGAGGGTTCTTTCCGCTTGCGAGATATCGCTTGTGGAGAGAGCCCTCTCCCCAACCCTCTCCCGCAAGCGGGAGAGGGGGCGCACCGCCGTCGCGGCCACAGTCGGGCTAGATCTCGTCATCCTCAGCCGCGCACGGCTTCCGCGAGCGGGCGCGATGGCGCGGCGGCCTGCTTCGCGGCGGCGCTCTGGATGAAGCCGCCGCCGAGCACGCGCGCCTGGCCCGAAGGCGCATCGTAGAACACGCAGGCTTGCCCGGGCGAGACGCCCTCTTCGCCGGCGACGAGCTCGACCTCGTAATGACCATCGCTGCCGCGCAGCCAGGCCGGCTGCGGCGCGCGGGTCGAGCGCACGCGCACGAACAGCTCGAGGCCGCCGCCGATGGCGCTGTCGATGTCGCCGCCGCCGATCCAGTTGACATCGCGCAGTGCGATGCGGTGCATCTTGAGGGCCTCGCGCGGGCCGACCACGACGCGGCGGCTGGCGGCCTCCAGCCGCACCACGAACAGTGGCGCGTGGGCGGCGATGCCGAGGCCGCGGCGCTGGCCGACGGTGAAATTGGCGATGCCGTTGTGCCGGCCGAGCACCCGGCCATCGAGATCGACGATCTCGCCAGGATCCATCGCGTTCGGCCGCAGGCGGGTGATGATGTCGGTGTAACGCCCGGTCGGCACGAAGCAGATGTCCTGGCTGTCGTGCTTGTCGGCAACGCTAAGGCCAAAGCGGCGCGCGAGCTCGCGCGTCTCGGGCTTGGTCATGTCGCCGAGCGGGAATCGCAGGAAATCGAGCTGCTCTTGCGTGGTCGCGAACAGGAAGTAGCTCTGGTCGCGGTCGGCGTCGGCCGCGCAGACCAGCGCGCGCGAGCCGTCCTCGCGGCGGCGCGAGGCGACGTAATGGCCGGTGGCGAGCGCCTGCGCGCCGAGCTCGCGCGCGGTCTTCAACAGGTCGCGGAATTTGACCGAGCGGTTGCACTCGATGCACGGCACCGGCGTCTCGCCGAGCGCGTAACTATCGGCGAAATTGTCGATGACGGACTCGCGGAAGCGGTCCTCGTAATCGAGCACGTAATGGGGAATGCCGAGCTTGGCCGCGACGTCGCGGGCGTCGTGGATGTCCTGGCCGGCGCAGCAGGCGCCCTTGCGGTGCGTCGCCGCGCCATGGTCGTAGAGCTGCAGCGTGATGCCGACGACGTCGTAGCCTTCCGCCTTCAGCAGCGCAGCCGTCGTCGAGGAATCGACGCCGCCCGACATGGCGACGACGACCCTGGTGTCCTCAGGACGGCCTTCGAGATCCAGACTGTTGAGCATGGGCCTTAAGGGGTTGTGACGGCGGCGTGCGGCGATCCGCGATTTCATGCCTCTCGCGGGACATCGCCGATCCCCGGGAACCATAGTTCCCGAAAGGCACGGCGGCCCGGTCGAAAGCGGCTGAGAGTAACCTCTTTAATATAGGCGGCATTCCGGTGAAGCAATCACGGGTGCGGCGAGCTTAGGGCAATTCTTGCCGGGGAGGCAGAAATGACGGGGTCGGCGCAGGCCCGGCGGCGGCGGAGCCGATTCATCAACCCGTTGATTTCATTTGATAAATATGGGGGCTGCGGCTCTGGCCCGCTCCTTGCTCCCCTGATGCCGAAGATGTTTCCGAGGGGTCGCCTGTGGTCGGTCGTACGTCAGATGTCGTGGCAAGCGTGCAGGTTTCGAGCACGCAGCAAAAGCCTGCCCGGTCGCAGAGTGCCAAAGAGCCGTCCGCGAACGACAGCTTCGGCTCGCTGGTCGACAGCAACACCCAGGCGATCAGCAGCAATGCCGCCGCGCAGGCCCAGGAGAGCGGGCCGCGGCGGAGCGATTCCTCCTCGTCCTCCCAGGACAAGGGCCCGCGTGACAGCTCGTCCGCGGATCAGTCCTCGCAGAGCAAGGCGAGCGACGACGCCGACGCATCCGCGTCCGCCGCAAACGACAAGACCAACGACACCAGCACCGAGCCGGCCAAGGACGCCGGCAAGGCCAAGGACAAGGTCAAGGACAAGTCCGAGACGTCCGACGCCAAATCCGCTGACACGTCCGACGAGACCAAGGGCGACAAGACCGAGACCACCGACGGGCTCGCCGCCGCCGTCGATCCCACGGCAATCGCACCGACCGATGTGGCGCAGGCCTCCGTTCCCGATCCCAACGCGATCGTGGTGGCCGCGCCTGTGGTCCCGACCGATCCGAACGCCGCTGCGAACCAGGCCGCCAATTCCTCGCCGCTGGCGATCGCCGCCGCAGGCCTTGCCGCCAGCGCCTCGACCGCGGCCCAGATCGCGGGCAAGACCGATACCGCCACGCCGGGCGACAAGAGCGCCAAGACCGCCGGCGCCAAGGTCGATGCCGAAACCTCAGCGACGCTGGCCGATGCCGCGACCGGTGCAACCGGCGAGGCCGCGACCGACGCCAAGCCGACCAGCGGGCTGATTCCCGTCAATCCCGGCACGCCGAAGACCTCGTTCCAGGCCGTCGCCGCCGCGCAAGGACAGTCCGACGTTTCCAATATCGGCCAGGACACCGGCAAGGCGAACGACGCCACCACGCCGGCGCCGGGCACTGCGGCCGCCAATCCCGCCGCGCATCCGCAAGGCGCCAAGCCGCAGGCCGATGGCACAGCGACCGAGGCCAAGGCCGCCGACCGCTCCGCCGATGCGTCCCAGGGCGCGCCGGCCACGCAGGCTCATGCCGGCACGCAAAACCCGACCGCCCCGACCGACGCCAGCGCACAGGCCGCCTCCGCCGTGCAGGCACCGCTGACGCAGACGACCTCGACCGCCTCCGCATCGACCGCGACGCTGACCGCAACCGCGGCCACCACGACCGCGGTGCCGGTCAGCGGCGTGCCGGTCGAGATCGCGGCCGCGATCCGCTCCGGCAGATCCCGCTTCGACATCAGCCTCGATCCGGCCGAGCTCGGCCGCATCGACGTCCGCATCCATGTCGACCGCGCCGGCAACGTCACCTCGCATCTCACGGTGGAGAAGCCGGAGACGCTGCAGATGCTGCGTCAGGACGCGCCGCAATTGCAGCGCGCGCTCGACGATGCCGGCCTGAAGACCGGCAGCAACGGGCTGTCCTTCAGCCTGCGCGACCAGAACTCGTCGGGCCAGAATTCCGGCCAGAACAACGACAATGGCGGCAATGCCCGTCGGCTGATCATCAGCGAGGACGACAGCGTTGCCGCGGCCCCCGTGGGACGCAGCTATGGCCGCATGCTCGGTTCGAGCAGCGGTGTCGACATCAGAGTGTGAGGAGTATCAGGCAATGACCACCACGAATGCCGCCACCGCCCCCTCCGTCGTCTCCGGCACGACCGACCTGCCGAAATCCTCCTCGTCGAACTCGCTGAGCTCGACCACAGGATCGACGCTGGCCGGCAATTTCCAGACCTTCCTGACGCTGCTGACCACGCAGCTGCAGAACCAGAACCCGCTGGACCCGCTCGACACCAACCAGTTCACCCAGCAGCTGGTGCAGTTCGCCGGCGTCGAGCAGCAGCTCAAGACCAACGATGCGCTGTCCCAGCTCGTCACCCTGCAGCAGACCACGCAGGCAACCCAGGCGCTGGGCTTCGTCGGCAAGACCGCCCTGGTCGACGGCTCGACCGCGACCATGAAGAACTCGTCGGCGACCTGGCACCTCAACGTGCCCACCGATTCCACCGTGGACATCACCGTCGCCAATGCCGCCGGCCAGACCGTGTTCACGGGCAAATACACCGCCGCCGCCGGCGCCGACGTCCCCTTCACCTGGAACGGCCAGGGCAATGACGGCACGCAATGGCCCGACGGCAAGTACACGATCTCGGCGACCGGCAAGGACGTCGCCAACAACAATGTCGGTATCGCCGCCCAGGTGCAGGGCACGGTGTCGTCGGTCGACCTGACCCAGTCGCCGCCGCTGCTGACCATCGACGGCGCCAGCTACACCCTGAGCCAGGTCAAGAGCATCATCGCGACGAGCAGCAATTAATGAAGCGGATTGCTGCAGCCACAGATTCAGTGTCATACCCGCGAACGCGGGGATCCATAACCACAGGACAATATTTGGCGACGACTCGTAGTTAAGAAGTGTATCTTGATACTGCTATCCGCGTCTGATCGAGAGATCACGCGGTATGGGTCCCGGCGCCCCGTGCGCAATTGCGCACCAGGCCGGGACGACGGTTGAGGTCTTTGCGACACTGCGTCCAGGCCCCGGTTTCTTAGTAAAGTATTTACGAAGTCCCCCTCGACCGGCCCGGACGCACCCGTTCCGCCGGCCGACACGGCACCGTTCCAGCCATTTTCAACGAGAATTGTATTGAAGCCTTAGGCTTAGCGGATTTTTAAGCCGCGGGGCGTAGGGTTACGGCGTGAGTTCAGTGGTTGAGAGTTTGTGAGTACGCCATGACAGAACCCCATCGCCCGAGGGTAAAATACGTCATCGGGCCGGACGGCAGTCCGTTGACGATCGCGGATTTGCCAGCACCCGGCACCAAACGCTGGGTCATCCGCCGCAAGGCCGAAGTCGTCGCCGCTGTCCGTGGTGGACTTCTTTCGCTCGAGGAGGCCTGCAGCCGTTATACCCTGACGGTCGACGAATTCCTCTCCTGGCAGTTTTCCATCGACCAGCATGGTCTGGCGGGTCTTCGCACCACCCGTATCCAGCAATATCGCCAGTAAGGCGATCCGGAAAACTGCGGCTTTTGACGAAAATCGGCCTCGCCCTGCGAGGCCGATTTTTTTCATATTGGTCTTTGGTGCGACTTTTGTCCGACCTCTTAACCTTCGTTAACCATATCGAAACCATCCCCTAGGCAATAATTGCCCAGTCGGCCTTTCCGGTGAAAGCGGCCGAATCTGTTGGGGCGGTTGCTTGCAAGGTCTTGCGGACTTTCTGAAGAGTATCGGCGCCGCCCGGTTCGCGGCGATGATCGCGGTCACCGCCGCGCTCGTCGGCTTTTTCGCGTTCGTCATCATGCGCGTCACCACGCCGCAGATGACGACGCTGTTCACCGACCTCAGCGTCGAGGATTCCTCGGGAATCATCAAGGACCTGGAGCGCCAGGGCATCCAGTTCGAGATCCGCAACGAGGGCTCCATCATCATGGTGCCCAAGGACAAGGTCACGCGGCTGCGGATGAAGCTCGCCGAGGGCGGCCTGCCCAAGGGCGGCGGCGTCGGCTACGAGGTGTTCGACAAGTCGGACGCGCTCGGCACCACCTCTTTCGTCCAGAACATCAACCATTTGCGCGCGCTGGAAGGCGAACTCGCCCGCACCATCCGCGCCATCGACCGCATCCAGGCCGCCCGCGTCCACCTGGTGCTGCCCGAGCGCCCGCTGTTTGCGCGCGAGGCGCCGGAGCCGTCGGCCTCGATCGTGGTCCGCGTCCGCGGCGCGCTGGAAGCCCAGCAGATCCGCGCCATCCGCCATCTCGTCGCCTCCGCCGTCAACGGCCTGAAGCCGCAGCGGGTCTCGATCGTCGACGAGGCCGGCCAGCTGCTCGCCGACGGCGCGGCGACCGATCCGGAGCAGGCCGTCGGCGACGAGCGCCGCATCTCGTTCGAGAAGCGCATGCGCAAGCAGGTTGAGGACATCGTCTCCTCCGTGGTCGGCTCGGGCCGCGCCCGCGTGCAGCTCGCCGCCGATTTCGACTTCAACAAGATCACCCAGACCTCGGACAAGTTCGATCCCGAAGGCCGGGTGCTGCGCTCGAGCCAGACCCGCGAAGAGCAGAGCATGACCGCCGACAACAACGGTCAGGTCACCGTCAACAACGAGCTCCCCGGCAACCAGCAGAACAACGGCGTCGCGGCCAAGGACCAGAGCAAGAAGAGCGAAGAGACCAACAATTACGAGATCTCCCGCACCACCAAGACCGAAGTGACCGAGGCCGGCCGGGTCAACCGCATCTCGGTCGCGGTGCTGGTCGACGGCATCTACACCAAGAACGACAAGGGCGAGCTGGCCTATCAGGACCGCACCAAGGAGCAGCTCGACCGCATCGCCGCGCTGGTGCGCTCGGCCATCGGCTTCGACCAGAAGCGCGGCGACCAGGTCGAGGTCGTCAACCTGCGCTTTGCCGATGCGCCCTCCACCACCCCGATCGCCGAGCCCTCCGGCTTCCTCGGCATGCTCCAGTTCACCAAGGACGACGTGATGTACTTCGTCGAGCTGGGCGTGATGATGCTGCTCGGCCTGATCGTGCTGTTCCTGGTGATCCGCCCGCTGGTCAAGCGCATCCTCGCCTCCGACGAGGTCGCCGCCGCCATCTCCGGCGTGCTCACCGGCCCGGCGGCTTCCGAGGAGGCCGCGCCGGCCGCCCAGCCGCTCCTGCCGAGCGGCGCCGCCAGCGCGATCGACGTCGCCACCATCCAGGGCCAGGTCCACGCCCAGTCCGTTCATCGCGTCGGCGAGCTGGCCGAGCGCAACCCCAACGAAACCGTCGCCATCGTCCGCCAATGGCTGAGCGAATCCGCAAAATAATACGAGAAGTGATCTGACATGGCCGCCGCATTGCAAAACGCCAACAGCAACGACATCACCAGCGTGATCTCCACGCTCGGTCAGCGTGCCAACACGAGGGCCAAGGACGGCAAGCCGGGCGAACAATTGTCCGGACCGAAGCGCGCCGCGATCCTGATGCTCGCGCTCGGCGAGCAATATGGCGGCAAGATCTGGGGCCTGCTCGACGACGACGAGGTGCGCCAGCTCTCGCTGGAAATGTCGACGCTCGGCACCGTCGAGGTCGACACCGTCGAGGACATGCTGCTCGAATTCGTCTCGCGCATGTCGGCCTCCGGCGCGCTGATGGGCAATTTCGACGCCACCGAGCGCCTGCTGCAGCAATATCTGCCGCCGGAGCGCGTCAACGGCATCATGGACGAGATCCGCGGTCCCGCCGGACGCAACATGTGGGAGAAGCTCTCCAACGTGCAGGAAGAGGTCCTCGCCAACTATCTCAAGAACGAATATCCGCAGACCATCGCGGTGGTACTCTCGAAGCTGAAGCCGGAGCACGCCGCGCGCGTGCTTGGCATCTTCCCCGAGGACCTCGCGCTCGACGTCGTCAACCGCATGCTGAAGATGGAAGCGGTGCAGAAGGAGGTGATCGAGAGCGTGGAGAAGACGCTGCGCACCGAATTCATGTCCAACCTGTCCCAGACCCGCCGCCGCGACGCCCACGAGGTGATGGCTGAAATCTTCAACAATTTCGACCGCCAGACCGAAACCCGCTTCATCACCTCGCTGGAAGAAGACAACCGGGAATCGGCCGAGCGCATCAAGGCGTTGATGTTCACCTTCGACGACCTCGTGAAGCTCGATTCCGGCTCGGCCCAGACCCTGATGCGCAACGTCGACAAGGACAAGCTCGGCGTCGCGCTCAAGAGCGCCAACGAGGACGTCCGCAACTTCTTCTTCGGCAACATGTCCTCGCGCGCGGCCAAGATGCTCCAGGACGACATGGCGGCGATGGGCCCGGTGCGCCTGCGCGACGTCGACGAGGCCCAGGCGCTGCTGGTCAACCTCGCCAAGGACCTCGCCGCCAAGGGCGAGATCATGCTGACCAAGAACCGCGCCGACGACGAACTGGTGTATTGATGGCAGCTCCCGCCAAATTCCTGTTCGATACCGACTTCGCGGCGCCCGAGCGGGCGACGCGCGAGAAGGCCGCGACTGCCGCCGAGATCGCCCAGAAGGTCGCGGAGGCCGAAGCGCGCGCCTACCAGGAAGGCTTTGCCGCCGGCCAGCGCGAGGCCAAGGCCGAGAGCGACCGCCGCGTCGCGCTCGCCATGGAAGAGATCAACATCGGCATCCGCGGCATCGCGGCCGGGATCGGCAACATCGAATCCAAGATGGAGACCGAGGCGGTCGACGTCGCGGTGGCGGTCGCGCGCAAGCTGTGCGCAGATCTCGTCGCCGCCGAGCCGCTCGGCGAGATCGTCGCACTGGTCAAGGACTGCTTCTCGCATCTGGTCGCGACGCCGCATCTCGTCGTCCGCGTCAACGATGCGCTCTACGACGCCGCCCGCGAAAAGATCGAGCGGCTCGCCAAGCAGAGCGGCTTCGAGGGCCGGCTGGTGATCCTGGCAGAGCCCGAGATTGCCACCGGCGACTGCCGGATCGAATGGGCCGATGGCGGCGTCGTGCTGGAGCGCGGCGCCATCGCGGCCAAGATCGACGAAATGGTCGGACGCTATGTCGCGTCCCGCAGGGGGAGTTAACCCATGAGTGACACCGACGGACAGGTCCCGCTGCCCGATCTCAACGGCCCGATGCCGCCTGCCGGCACTGATGTCGGCTACACCGAGGACGAATATGCGGCGCGCGCCGCCGCCGACCTCGAGGCCGTTTTCGACGTGCCGGTACAGGTCTCGGCGGTGCTCGGCCGCTCCAAGATGGACGTCAGCGAGCTCCTCAAGCTCGGACCCGGCACCGTGCTCGAGCTCGACCGCCGCGTCGGCGAGGCCATCGACATCTACGTCAACAACAAGCTGGTCGCCCGCGGCGAAGTCGTCCTGGTCGAGGACAAGCTCGGCGTGACCATGACCGAAATCATCAAGACCGAACGCAGCTGATAGCGCGCGCGACCAGACGGACAGGAGACTGACATGCGGCTTCTCATCGTTGGCACATTGAAGGGCCAACTCACCACCGCCACCAAGATCGCGATGGACAACGGCGCCACCGTGACCCACGCCGAGGACCACGAGCAGGCGATGCGCGTGCTGCGCGGCGGCAAGGGCGCCGACCTGCTGCTGGTCGACGTCGCGCTCGACATCCGCGACCTCGTGATGCGGCTGGAAGCCGAGCACATCCACGCCCCGATCGTCGCCTGCGGCATCACCAACGACGCCCGCGCCGCGGTCGCCGCGATCCACGCCGGCGCCAAGGAATACATCCCGCTGCCGCCGGACCCCGAGCTGATCGCCGCAGTGCTGGCCGCGGTCGCCAACGATTCCCGCGAGCTGGTCTATCGCGACGAAGCCATGGCCAAGGTGATCAAGCTGGCGCAGCAGATCGCGGGCTCCGACGCCTCGGTGATGATCACCGGCGAATCCGGCACCGGCAAGGAAGTGCTGGCCCGCTACGTCCACACCCGCTCGGCCCGCGCCAAGCGTCCCTTTATCTCGATCAACTGCGCCGCGATCCCCGAACATCTGCTGGAGTCCGAGCTGTTCGGCCACGAGAAGGGCGCCTTCACCGGCGCGATCGCGCGCCGTATCGGCAAGTTCGAGGAGGCGACCGGCGGCACGCTGTTGCTGGACGAAATCTCGGAGATGGACGTCCGCCTGCAATCGAAATTGCTGCGCGCGATCCAGGAGCGCGTGATCGACCGCGTCGGCGGCACCAAGCCGGTGCCGGTCGACATCCGCATCATCGCGACCTCGAACCGCAATCTGGTGGACGCCGTGCGCGAAGGCACGTTCCGCGAGGATTTGCTGTTCCGCCTCAACGTCGTGAACCTCAAGATCCCGCCGCTGCGCGAGCGTCCCGCCGACATTCTCGAGCTCGCCCAGCATTTCGTGAAGAAATACGCCGAAGCCAACGGCGTGCCGCTGCGCCCGGTCTCGGCGGACGCGCGCCGCGTGCTCTCGGCCAACCGCTGGCAGGGCAACGTCCGCGAGCTCGAAAACACCATGCATCGCGCGGTGCTGATGGCGCAGGGCGACGAGATCGGCCCCGACGCCATCCTGACGCCGGACGGCGACCGCCTCGACCTCGCCAAGACGCCGCCCGCCGTGGCGCATGCCACCATGGCCGCCGAGCAGGTGACGCGCGCGCTGGTTGGGCGCACCGTCGCCGACGTCGAGCGTGACCTGATCCTGGAGACGCTGAAGCATTGCCTCGGCAACCGCACCCATGCCGCGAATATCCTGGGCATCTCGATCCGCACGCTACGCAACAAGCTCAACGAATATTCCGACGGCGGCATCCCGATCCCGCCGGCAGGCACGCCGGGGGAATATCCGCGGATGCCGATGATGGGAGCGTAGGCGCCCACATTGGTTGAGATTGCGAATGCCCGGGCTGGTCCCGGGCATTTTGTTTGATGGTGAGACACACACTGGCGCGACGCACACGGTGTCGTCCCTGCGAACGCAGGGACCCATCACCCCAGGAAGGAGTTTGGCGAAGACCCGTCAATCGGTACTCCTACCACAGTCAACCGATAGATTCCGCGGTATGGGTCCCTGCGTTCGCAGGGACGACGGCGGTGGGCATGGCGGCACCGCGTTCCCCCACTAGGTCACGCCTCCGTCAGGCCCTATAACCCCACGCGACAACCACGCGAGGGACCACATGTCTGAGGCTCAAATCACGGACTGGCTGGCGTCGCAGAGGCAGGCGATGATCGACCTGCTCCGCGATGTCGTGAACATCGATTCCGGCTCCTACGACAAGGCAGGCGTCGATGCGGTCGGGGGGCGGTTCGAGCGGCATTTTGCCGAGCACGGCATTCCGTGCCGCCGCGAGGCCAACGCGACCTTTGGCGATGCGATCCATGCCGAGGTGGCAAAGCCCGGCAGCAACGAGAAGCCGGTGTTGTTGATGGGACATCGCGACACCGTGTTCGGCAAGGGCGAGGCCGAGCGGCGACCGTTCACCATCAAGGACGGCCGCGCCTATGGGCCTGGCGTCGCCGACATGAAGTCGGGCGTCGTCATGAACATCTTCGTCGCCACCGCCTTCCACAAATTCGGCGGCAACCCGCATCCGATCAAGCTGCTGATCACCTCGGACGAGGAGATCGGCTCGCCCTCCTCCCGGCCCGTGATCGAGCGCGAAGGCCGCACCGCCCGCGCCGTGTTCAACTCAGAGCCCGGCCGCCCAACCGGCAACGTCGTGACGGGGCGCAAGGGCGGCATCTTCATGCATCTGGCCATCACCGGCAAAGCCGCGCATTCCGGCGCCAATTTTGCCGCGGGCGTCAGCGCGATCGGCGAGCTCGCGCACAAGATCGTGCATATCCACGCGCTGACCGATCTCGACAAGGGCATCACGCTGAATGTCGGCCTCGTCTCGGGCGGGCAGTCCGTCAACACCACGGCGCCCTCCGCCGAGGGTCAGATCGACCTGCGCTATGTCGATCCGGCCGATCGTGCGCGGGTGATGGAAGCGATCGAAAAGATCGTCGCGACGTCTTACGTGCCGGGCACCAGCGCAATGCTGACGATCAAGGGCGAGTTCGTGCCGGTGGTGCAGAGCGCGGAGTCGAAGGCGCTGTTCGAAGGCTATCAGGCCGCTGCACGGCAGGTCGGCCTCACCACGCTGCAGGGCGAGTTCTCCGGCGGCTGTGCCGATTCCGGTTTCACCGCGGCCGTGGGCACGCCGACCATCTGCGGCCTCGGCCCGGTCGGGGGGCTCGCGCACACGCCGGAGGAATATCTTGATATCGACAGCATCGTGCCGCGCGCGCAGGCGCTGGCGCTGGCGATCTTGCGGGGGTAGTCGCGGCGAACGCCGCCGTCATGGCCGCCCGCGCCTCACGAATAACTCGGCGCATCCGGCTTGCGGAAGATGTGGATGGGATCGCCGGGGATGATCACGGGCTGGCCTGAGAACATCGCATAGGCGAACAGCGCCAGATACGCGATCGCCAGCGCGCCGATGGCATAGAAGGCCCAGGTCGCGATGCGCTTCATCATTCCGCTCCGTTGCCGTCCCGGCGGGACGGCTGCAGCGCGCTTCTAGAGCGATGACGGCGAAAAGGCCAGCCTGTGCGGCTTGCGACCGGCGGCGATCAAACGCCGCGGCGGCTGCGCGCGGGGACGCTGACATCTGCCAGCGTGGCCGCGTCCTCGTCCTGGTCGACCGCCACGTAGCGGCCGTGCCAATAGGCCAGGGCCGCGCTGCGGGTCGTGCTCTTGATGTCCCTGACACGGCCGATGACGATGCCGTGCGAGTGGCGCTCGACGATCTCCTCGACCTCGCAATCGAAGGCCGAGAGCGCCCCGACCAGGAGCGGAACGCCGGAGACCGCGGTCACCCACTGGCTGCCTGCGAAACGATCAGCGCCCTTCAGCCCGCCCTTGCCGGCAAAGCGCTCGGCGACATCGAGCTGGTCGGCATTGAGGATGTTCACGCCGAAGGCGCCGTGGCGCCGGATCAGCGGGAAGGAGGAGGCATCGCGGTTGATGCTGACCAGCAGCGTCGGCGGCTCGACTGACAATGAGCTCACCGAGGTCACGGTCATGCCGGTGATGTCCTTGCCCCTCCCCGCGGTAATGACGCTGACGCCACCGGTGAGATGGCGCATGGCGCCGCGGAAATCGGCGGACGAGACGGGGATTTCAGTCATGAGATCGCGGGGCACTACATTCATGGCGTTGCTCCCCCGAAAACGGGGTCCCCCTGTATTTAGGTACGATCGTCCGCGGACAACAGGTGGCTCAGGATCGAGCCTTCGAGGCCGGCGAGTTCGGCGGAGCCGCGCTGGCGCGGCCTGGCTGCGTTCACCGTGACGTCATGGGCGATGCGGCCGTCCTCGATCACGAGCACGCGATCCGCCAGCGCGACGGCTTCGGCGACGTCGTGGGTGACGAGGATCGCGGTAAAGCCCTGGTCGCGCCAGACGCGCTCCAGCAGCCGCTGCATCGAGATCCGGGTCAGGGCATCGAGCGCGCCGAGCGGCTCGTCGAGGGCCAGCACGCGCGGGCGCGAGACCAGCGCACGCGCCAGCGCGACGCGCTGCTTCTGGCCGCCCGACAGCACCGACGGCCATTGGTCGCGCTTGTCGGCAAGGCCGACCTCGCTCAAGGCCTTTTCGGCGCGCGCATGCGCGTCGCCGGAGGCACGATCGCGACCGAGACCGACCTCGACATTGCCTAGCACGCGCGCCCAGGGCAATAGACGCGGCTCCTGGAACATCACGCGGATGTCCTCGGGCTGGATATCCTGACCGAAGCCGATGCTGCCGGCATCGATCTTGTCGAGGCCAGCGAGCAGACGCAGCAGCGTGCTCTTGCCGCAGCCGCTCTTGCCCACGATGGCGACGAACTGGCCGGCGGGGATGTGCAGGTCGATCCCGCGCAGCACCTCGTTGTCGCCAAAGGATTTGCGCAAGGCCCGGATGCTGAGCGGCAGGCCGGTCGTTCGCGCGCGACGTTCTTCTTGCCGCTCCTCCCGCGCCACGCGGGCGTGTGGTGCGAAGTGAGCGCGGCCGGCGAGTTCGGTTTCGGGAAGGGAGGTGCGAACGGCTGTGTGCATGTGACTCTCAACGTTTCTGGAAAGCGGGATGCCAGGAGAGCGTCGCCCGCTCCAGCACGCGGGAGGCGCTGTCGGCGAGCTTGCCGAGCAGGGCGTAGATCAGGATCGAGAGCACGACGACGTCGATCAGCATGAACTCGCGCGCCTGCATCGCCATGTAGCCGAGGCCCGAGGAGGCCGCGATGGTCTCGGCGACGATCAGCGTCAGCCACATGATGCCGAGCGCGAAGCGGATGCCGACGAAGATCGAGGGCAGCGCGCCGGGGAAGATCACGCGGCGGAACAATTCGCCATCGGTCATGCCGTAGATGCGGCCCATCTCGATCAGCTGCGGATCGACGGTGCGGATGCCGTGCAGCGTGTTGAGATAGATCGGGAAGAACACGCCCAGCGCCACCAGGAACAGCTTTGCGCTTTCGTCGATGCCGAACCAGAGGATGACGAGCGGGATCAGCGCAAGATGCGGCACATTGCGCACCATCTGCAGCGTGGTGTCGGTGAGCTTGGCCGAGAGCTGCGACAGGCCGTTGGCGAGCCCGAAGGCGAAGCCGATACTGCCGCCGATCAGGAAACCGATCGAGGCGCGCCAGAACGAGACCCAGATGTTGCGGACGAGCTCGCCGGAGAGCAGCAGTTTCCAGCCGGCGAGCAATACGTCGCTCGGCGCCGGCAGCACCCGCGTCGGCACGAAACCCGTGACGCTGGCGACCTGCCAGATCGCGATGATGGCGAGCGGCACGATCCACTGGACCAGGCCGTCGACGCGCGGCAGGCGAACGCCGCGCGGGAGCGAGATGCTGTCGATCAGGCTCATGACCGTGACACCCGGTGCTGCGGACGGAAATCGCTGCCGACCGTCTCGCCGAACGGGCCGCCGTTGAAGTGCAGCCTGGTCACGTTGCTCGGCTGCTCCAGCGCGAGCAGCGGGAACACCAGCTCGGCGAAGCGATAGGCCTCTTCCAGATGCGGATAGCCCGACATGATGAAGGTATCGATGCCGAGGTCCTGATACTCCCTGATGCGGGCCGCGACGGTCTCGGCATCGCCGACCAGCGCCGTGCCGGCGCCGCCGCGGACGAGGCCGACGCCGGCCCACAGGTTCGGGGCGATCTCGAGCTTGTCGCGCTTGCCGCCATGGAGCTGCGCCATGCGCTGCTGGCCGACGGAGTCCATGCGGGCGAAGTTCTTCTGCGCCAGCGCAATGGTGTCGTCGCTGACATGCTTGATCAGCTCGTTCGCCGCGCGCCACGCCGCCTCATTGGTCTCGCGGACGATGACGTGAAGACGGATGCCGAAGGAGAGTTTCCGGCCGCGTGCGCTCGCGACCTCCCTCACCTTCGCGATCTTCTCGGCGACCAGCGCCGGCGGCTCGCCCCAGGTGAGGTATTTGTCGACAGTGTCGACGGCAACGTCGATGCCGGCATCCGAGGAGCCGCCGAAATAGAGCGGCGGCCGCGGCGCCTGTACCGGCGGAAACAGCAGCTTGCCGCCTTCGATGCGGATGTGCTTGCCCTCGACATTGACGGTCTTGCCGGCGAGCAGATCGCTATAGACGCCCAGGAATTCGCGCGTGACCTCGTAGCGTTCGTCATGGCTGAGGAAAATGCCGTCGCCCTTGTTCTCGACGGGGTCGCCGCCGGTGACGACGTTGACGAGCAGCCGGCCATTGCTGATGCGGTCGAGGCTCGCCGTCATGCGCGCGGCAACGCTTGGCGATTGCAGGCCGGGACGGACTGCCACGAGATAGCGCAGCCGCTCGGTGAACGGCGCCACTGACGAGGCGACGATCCAGGAATCCTCGCAGGACCGCCCGGTCGGCAGCAGCACACCGAAATAGCCGAGTTGATCGGCGGCCTGCGCGATCTGGCGCAGATAGTTGAAGTTGACCTCGCGGCCGCCGATGCCGGTGCCGAGATAACGGCCATCGCCGTGCGTCGGCAGGAACCAGAGGATGTTGGCGTTTGGTTGCTTGCTCATGGATGTGCTCCTAACCGTAGGTCGTGCCGACGGCGGCGGCGACGATGCCGATCGACAGCACGATGGCCGCGACCAGACGCTGAAGAATACGCCTCATGTTCAAACCCTTGTGGATGGGAAGGTTGGTCGGCACGATCAGGCTGCCGGGTTGCGCCAGACGATGTCGCGGACCTGAATCGGCTTCGGGATCAGCCCGAGCTTGTAGAAGCGGTCGGCGACGCCCTGCTGGGTCGCGACGATCTCGTCGGTGATCGGGCCGACCACGAAGTTGGCGCGGTTGGCGGCGACGGTCTGGATGTCCAGCGGCACACCGGTGATCGCGGCGAGCGATCTGGCGACCTCGTCGCGATGCTGTTCGGCCCATTTGCCGGCGGCGGTCGTCGCCTCGACGATCTGTTGCAGGATCGCCCCATGGTTCTTCACGAAGTCGCGATTGGCGATGTAGAAGGAATTGGTCTTGGTGACCTCGCGCGCATTGATCAGGATGCGTCCGCTCTGCCTGGCCTCGCCGATCGCGAAATAGGGATCCCAGATCGCCCAGGCTTCGATGCTGCCATTGGCGAAAGCGGGCCCGGCATCCGGCGGCGTCAGATAGACCGGCGTGATGTCGGCATAGGTGAGACCCGCCTTCTCAAGGGTCCGCACCACGATGTTGTGCGCGCTGGAGCCCTTGGTGAAACCGATGCGCCTGCCCTTGAGATCCTTGATGTCGCGGATCGGCGAATCTTTCGGCACCAGGATGCCCTGGCCGTTGGTAATGGGCTGGCCGGCGGCATAGACGATGGCGGCGCCCGCAGCCTGGGCGAACACCGGTGGGGAATCGCCGACCGCACCGAAATCCACGCTGCCGACGTTCATCGCTTCCATCATCGGCGGGCCCGAGGAGAACTCGATCCATTTCACGTCGATACCTTGCGGTGTGAAATGTTTTTCCAGCACGGCCTGCTGACGCGCGATCACGAGCACGCCGGTCTTCTGGTAGCCGATGCGAATCTCCTTCACCGCGCCCTGCGCATTGGCGCGCGCAGCAAATGCAGCCGCGGCCGCAGTTCCAACAGAGAGCCTCAAGAAATCACGACGCTGCATTCCACACTCCCGGCCGCGTGCGGCCGTTGTTCGTTCCGTGTGGAGGATGATGGTGCGGGTTATCGGAGGTGTCGAGACGTCCGGGAAAATAGCGATGCGAGCACTGCGCGCGCTGCCGTGCGCATGATTAATCTTTCAAGCGGCGGCGATGATGCAGAGAGATTCTTTTCGCACGCGAATGTGAGCGATGCACGGTTCCGGCGCGTGGTCGCGAAGCACGGGACTTCAAAATGTCGGAAACAACCCCATGCACAGTAGCCGGCGGCAACGAGATCAATGACTTACGCTTGAAGCGATCTGGTCAGGCAAAGCCTTTGCTCTGTCGGGCAAAACAGGCGCATGATGAGATGATCGGCGCGCACGTCCGCGGGCCTAATGCCCCCACCTCACCGGCAGATTCTGCAAGCCGCGGAACGCCCAGCCGCCGATCCGCACGTCCTCGTCGCCGGCGAGCTCCAGCGTCTTCGCGCGCGCGAACACGGTCGGCAGCGCGACGTCGGCGATCATGGCGCGCGAGGCGAAGGCGCCGGCGCAGAAATGCGGACCGGCGCCGAACGCGACGCTCTTCGTCGTATCACGCCGCACGTCGAACTGATCGGCGCGCTCGAAATGCTTCTCGTCGCGATTGGCGGAGCCGAACATCAGGAACACGCGTTCGTCGGTTTCGAACGAAACATCGCGGATGCTCCACGGCTTGGCAATGCGGCGCGGCGACATGCCGATCGGCGAGATCCAGCGGGCATATTCCTCGAACGCCTGCAGCCAGGTCACTTCACCGCGCAGAACCAGGCCGAGTTGGTCGGGATGCGAGAGCAGCGCCCACATCGTGCCGGCGATGGCCTTGCGGGGTTCGTTCTGGCCGCCCGAGATCGCGAGCTTCACATTCGCACGCACGCTCTCCATGGCCATGCCGGAGGCGAGCAGCACGCCCAGGATGCTCTGGTCGGGATGCTTGCGCATCACCGGCAGGATGTCGTCGATCGCGGCATCGATGCCCGACGTCGCGGCATGGCAGCGCGCCTCGACCTCAGGGTCGCCGGCATAGTTGGCGATGCCCTCGATCATGCCCTGCGACCACGCATCCATGTCCTCGAAGCCGATATTGGTGAGGCCGGTGATCGACTTCAGGCATTCGCCGGAGAACGGCAGCGCGAAGTCGCGCATGAAGTCGATCCGGCCCGGCTCGATCGCGTCGATGATGCGATCCGCATGCGCCTGGAACTGCGCGGTCCAATGCGCCTTCACCGTCCTCGGCGACACCGTCGGGAACATGGCACGGCGCTCGACCTGGTGCGCCTCGCCGTCCTTGCGCATCATGTTGTGGCCCATCAGCCGGTTCATCAGGCCGGCGGGCTGGTGCGAGGAGAACACGTCGATCTGCTTCTCGGAGATCGAGATGTCGTCACGGCTGGTCAGCAGCGTCGAGCCGAGCTGCGGCACGAAGGCGATCGGCGTCTCTTTCCGCATCTTCGCGAGCATCGGATAAGGGTCGGCCCAGAACGCAACCGGGTCGATGTCGATGCGCGGCGCCGTGCTCAAGGCGGTCTCTCCCTAGGTTCGCGAGATGCCAGGACAGACTAGCGGAATGCGGTGTCAGCGTCTGTCCCAAGCGATAGGGACGGGCGGCATCTCGCAAAGGAACGGCTAACCATTTTGCGACCACCGCGGAGGGGAAGGCATGGAAAGGGCCATCAACCAATGATAGCATAGGATTCCTAAGACCAACCAAGGGGACTATCGTGCCTGGAATGACCAAGCTTCGCTCTTGGTTTCTCCCCGTCGTCGTGTGGATCGCTCTCGTCGGAGTCCTCGTCGGCTGGTTTTCGCTCTCAGCAAAGGGCGGTTCACCGCCCTGGTTGGTCAGCTTGATCGTGTCCTGGCTGCCCTTCCTGGTGCTGGTGGGCGTCTGGTTCTGGTTTTCGCGCAGGAATGGGCGCGCGTCATCCGGGGCGAGTTGGGTCGATCTCTTCGAGCAGCAGATCGTCGAAACCCAGCGGACGAACGCATTGCTGGAGAGGATCGCGGTGGCTCTCGAGAAGCCGCCTGCCGGTTAGCTCGAATGCGCTCGAAGAATTTCGCGCATGTCTGGCTGATTGTCTTGACGTTCGCAGCGGCCGCCGTCAGCCGGCCGGCGGCAGCCGACGATCGACAGGACTGTTCGAACGGATCCAAGGAGACGGCCGAAGCGACCATCGCCGCCTGTACGCGCGCGATCCAAAGCGGCGACTATCAAGGTCAAGAGCTGGCCAGCCTGTATCATGCACGCGGCTATTCCTGGTCGTGGACAAGCTTCGCCGATCGTGTCGACCGCGCCTTGCAAGACTATACCGAGGCGATCCGAGCTAATCCGAAATCCGGCGGCTCACTGCTCAATCGGTCGCAAATCTACAACCAACGGCACGACTACGACCGAGCGATCGCGGACGTCAACCAGGCGTTCGAAGCCGGCCTATCGGACTATGGAAAGCGGGTCGGATACCGCGAGCGTGGCTACGCCCATCAAGCCAAGGGTGACAACGACCGCGCCATCGCGGACTATACCAACAGTCTCCAGCTCGACGCGGACAACTATGTCACCCTCACCGCCCGAGGCAACGTCTACTTTGCCAAAGGCGATCTCGATCGCGCCATCACCGACTACGACCGTGTGATCGACCTTTATCCAGAATATGCGGTCGCCTACTACAATCGCTGCCTCGCATACAATAAAAAGGGTGACCTTGATCGTGTCATCGCCGACTGCAGCCAGGCGATCGCGCTCTATCCGCGGTACAGGGACGCCTACTATTATCGCAGCTCCGCTTACCAAGCCAATGGCGACCTCGACCGCGCCATTGCCGACTACGACCAGATGATCGCACTCGATCCTGACGATCGGGACGCCCGCATCAATCGCGCCACTGCGTATCTGTCAAAGGGTGATGTCCGCCGCGCCATTGCGGATTTTGACCAGGGGCAGGTGCTGTTGTGGCTCGCCACCATTGTCTTGCTGGCCGTGATTGGCTGGCTTTGCAGCCGAACAGGCGTCAATGCGCGACGGTGGTCGGGCCGAACAATGGTCGAGATTTGTGAGCAACAGATTGTCGGCATGCGGCACAGGAACGCCGCGCTGGAGAGGATCGCGTTGGCTCTGGAGAAGCATTCATCGGACTAGCGCGATGGAAGGCGCTTTGTGCTGTTCAGCGCGGCGGTCGGAATTCGCTGGAATGGGAGCTAGCGCGCCTCGGCGATCCTCGATCCCGCTGGCAGCATCTGCGCGTTGGCCGCCAGCGGCCGCTTCGACGGCGATGCGGGGTCCGGCAATCGGAACGCGGAATCGGACGGTGCTGGCTGGAATGGCCGACGGACAGAAGTTGGCAGCACGATCACCTTCGCTCCGACCTTCACCCGCTCGTAGAGGTCCGTCACGTCGTCATTGGTCAACCGGATACAGCCGGACGAAACCCGCTTCCCGATCGTGTCAGGGTTGTTGGTGCCGTGAATGCGATACTCAGTCTCGCCGAGATACATCGCGCGGGCGCCGAGCGGGTTGCCGGGACCGCCTGCCATGAACCGCGGCAGATAGGGCTGACGGCCGATCATCTCGACAGGCGGGTGCCAATCCGGCCATTCGGCCTTACGGGCCACGGTCTGCTCACCGGACCATGTGAAGCCTTCCCGGCCCACACCGATGCCGTAGCGCATCGCCTGCCTGTCGTTCAGGACGAAATAAAGGAACGTGTTTCCGGTATCGATGATCACGGTGCCCGGCGGTTGGTGGCTGGCATAGTCGACCACCTGCCGGACAAGTGCGCTGGGACCGTTAGCGGCCTTCGGCGGTTCGACCAGCGCCGCTGCCGGGGCCGGGATCGGAACTGGAATTGGAGCCGGTGCCGGGGCCGGCGCTGATGCGCGAATCGGAGGTGCCACGTAGACCGGCGTTGACGATGCCTGGGCCTGCTGTGCGGGCGGTTTCCGTGCCGGTTGCACGCTCGCCGGGCCGGACAGCAAACCGTAGCCCAATGCGGCGACGGCCACGGCGCCAATGGCAACGCGCGCGACCATCGGGATTGCGAGCGTCTCCGCCTTCTTGCCGCGTTTGGCTCGCTTAGCCATGTCTTTCCCCGGTTACTCTGCCCAAGAGAGGTATCGAGCAACATTTAAGAAACTTCGAAGCGATCGCGCTCGAGCTGGAACCGACAGTGATGGTTAATGAGGAGCGAGTGACGGGGAACGGTCGGAACATGGCGGCGTTTCAACATCGCGACGATGTCGACCAAGCACTCGAAGCTTAATGGGCAGCCTGGCGGGTCCGGAGACACAGCGTGCCAGTCGGGAGAACGAATTGCAGATTCTGGTAGTTGAAGACGAAGACCTGATACGCGACGTGGTCGTGGACATTTTGGAGGGCCACGGACACGAAGTTCTTCAAGCCGAGAACGGGGAGCACGCGCTGCAGCTCTGCGCTGAAGCCACACCGGACCTCATCTTCACCGACGTCAAACTGCCAGGGCCGCTGTCCGGGTGGGACGTCGCAATCAGATGCAGGGAGAGCCACCCTGCCATTCCCGTGATCTATGCCACCGGGCACACCCATTCGGCCCCGCGGCCGGTGTCAGGGAGCATCATGCTCCACAAGCCATACCGTCTCGAGCGGCTGCTGGATTCCATCCGCACCCTCACACAGCAGTAACACGCCAACCACTTTGGCGGATTGAGCCACCATCACAAGCAGCACCACACCGCCGCTATGCCGCGTGGGTAAGGTTGACCGGTGAGGTTAATGCGAGCCGGCGTTTGTCCAGCGACGCCGCCCTCGATAACGTTGCGACCAGGCAGGGATGAGATGCTCGAGCGGACCGACCAGCATACGCTTCTGAAGGCCAAGCGCCACGAGACCAAGGACACCGCCGTCGGGTTGGCCTTCCTCGGCACCGTGGGCATCGCCATGACCGCGTGGATCGCGGCCATCCTTTGGGTCGGCTGGCGCCTGATCGAGTGGATTTTCTCCTAGCGAGTACGCGTTTCATCATGAGCGAGTTTGCAGGGCTTTCCGACCATTTCATCATGCGAATGCACGAGTTCATTCGCAACGAGGTGCAAGCCGACGCGTTGGCCGGCACGCGGTTGATCGGCCTGCCTGCGAGGCAGCGCGCGGATCGCCTGTTCAGGGAGATCGAGCGCCGCGGCCTGTTCTGCAAGCCGATCGAATGGCCGCCGCATCTGGCCGATCCGTCGGGCGACGCCACCGATCGGCCGCTTCGGTCGATCGCGAATTGAGATCCCGCCGCAACCTGCCATTCACGAGATGTAAAGCATCGGACAGAACAGCGCCGCGCGAGCGTTCACATGTGAACATCGAACGACGCGCAATCCAGCCTAGGATGACCCTGCCTCGGCTGGATTCGCCTCCGTGCCAGAGCGTCAGCGGCCTCAGCTCATCACCTTTCCAGGGCTGAGGCCGCTTGCTTTCTCCACCTCAGTTGAGGCGACGCGTGAGAAGCCCCAGGACGATTCCGAACAATTCGTTCTGCGAGGAAATGCCGAGCCGCTGATAGGCGCGCTTGCGATAGGTCAGCGTCGAATGCAGGCTGATGCCGAGCGCCTGCGAGATCGCCTCGGAGCTGAAGCCGAGCAAAATGCGGCGGCAGACCTCCTGCTCGCGCGGTGTCAGCGCGGAGAGCGGCGCGCATGCCGCGAACAACGCGGCGAGGTTCTGGTCGGGCGTCGCAGTCGCCGCCTGCTGGAAATGACGCGCGACGCTGGCGCCGATCGCCGGCGCGATCGTTTGAAGCCGTGCACGCTGGGTATCGCTGAAGCGGCCCTGGGCCGTGATCCGATAGAAGTTGACGTAGAAGCAGGTGTCGCCGGTCCAGATCGCGGTCGCGCATTTGTCGACGATGCCGGAATCGCAAAAGAAGATCTTGCGATAGCGCGCGCCGTACATGCGCGGTGCGAAGGACGGCAGCATGATCGGCGCGCCGCCCTCGGCTTCGAACAGAGCGTGGCGGTTGGGATCGGATTCGTGGAACTGGCCGGCATAGGCGGCGCCGAGATCGCCGCCGGTCGGGATGTTGCCGGCATCGAGCAGGCAGGTCGCAGCACCGGCGCGGTTCAGCGCGAACACCATGCAATGGCCGACCGCGGCCTGCCGGCGCAACGTGTCGATAAGGACGTTCGGGAAGTCAGGCCGGCCGATGGCGAGCACCGCCGGCGTGATATCGCCGGCCGCCGGATCAAGGGCCATCGCGTGGGGCCGCATTGGTTTCCTCCGCAAGACGTTCTTTTGCGGGAGGATAGCAGCGATGGGATTTGACTGAAAGCCGGCAGCGCCGGCTTGTGCCGCCTCTGGGCCCCGGCTCTGCGACGCAACGCTTGCGCGTTGCCGCTTGTCCGGGACACGTGCCTTACTGTCGCTCTCGTGCCCCGGACGCAGCGCAGCGCTTCTTCAGTGAAGCGCCGCTGAGCCGGGGCCCACGTCGCCGCGCTGCACTGGGGCGGCTCAACCGCCCCTACCCCGCCGCCCTCGCCGGGGCGACGTTGATCGCGAGCTTGCCGTAGCGGTCGGTGAAGGCCTCGGTATCGATCTCCTCAAGCTGGATCTCGCCGCTCATCACGCCCTGCTTCCACGCCGCCTGCGCCGGATCGTTCTGGAATTCCGGCATCACCTCGCGGCCGAACAGCTCGAGCGATTCGCAGATGTGCTCGTGGCTGTTCTTGCCGGCCTGGTTGAGCAGGATGACCTGGTCGATATGCGAGGCCTGGAAGCGCTTCAGCTTCCTGCGGATCGTCTCCGGCGAGCCGATCAGGCCGCCGCGCAGGGCGGCCTCCTGCGCCTCGGGATTGTCGCGCTTCCACTTGTTGTACTCGTCCCACATGTTGACGGTGTAGGGCGCGGGCCGCTGGCGGTTCTGCGAAGCGCCGTAGAAGCGCAGCGCGAACTGGAAGAAGGTGGCACCGTCCGCGCGCGCCCGCGCTTCCTCGTCGGTCTTGGCGCACATGAAGAACGAGACCAGCGCCATGTTGGGGTTGATCTCGTAGTCGGCGAGCTTGTGCAGCCGCTTCGTCATCGCATTGTAATAGGCGTGCACCCAGGCATGCGCGGCGTCGGCGCTGACGAACTGGAAGCCGAGCGCGCCAAAACCGTAACGGCCGGCGCGCTCGATGGTCGGCAGTTGCGAGCAGGCCAGCCACAGCGGCGGATGCGGCTTCTGCACCGGCTTCGGCACGACGTTGCGCAAGGGGATGTCGAAATATTTGCCGTGATGCTCGCTGCCGGCATCCCTGAACATCGGGAAGATCGCCTGCACGGCTTCCTCGAACACCTCTTTCTTGGTCTCCATGTCGCGGCCGAACGGGGTGAGCTCGGTGATGGACGCGCTCTCGCCCATGCCGAACTCGCAGCGGCCATTCGAGAGCAGATCCAGCACCGCGACACGCTCGGCGACGCGGGCCGGATGGTTGGTGGTGAGCTGGAGGATGCCGTGGCCGAGCCGGATGTTCCTGGTGCGCTGGCTGGCGGCGGCGAGGAAGGATTCCGGCGAGGGCGAGTGCGAATATTCCTCGAGGAAGTGATGCTCGACCACCCAGGCATGGTCGTAGCCGAGCCTGTCGGCGATCTCCATCTGCGAGAGCGCGTTCTGGTAGAGGGCGAGCTCGTCGCCAGCCACCCAGGGCCGCGGCAGTTGCAGCTCGTAGAAGATGCCGAACTTCATGGCGTCGCTCTCCCGCTACTGTCTTGTTGTTGCGGGTATTCTATTGAGCGAGGCGATCCTGTCCACCACGACGTCATTCCGCGACGTGGAAGAACAGGGATCGCGGGCCGGCGCGCAGACTCAGACCATTTGCAGATGCTCGCTGCCGAGCGGATGCTGACCGAGCAGAGCCGCAAGCGCCGCGATCGCGTCCTGGTGCGGCTCTGCCGTCACCTCGACCGTCCTGAAGTACTCGCCGCAGAAATCCGTCCAGGCCTTGAGGTTGCCGCTGGGCACGCCGATCACGAGGCTCTTGCCGGACTCGATGCCATGGGCAATCAGGTCGCGCAGGCCGCCGCCTTCCGCCTCGGCCTTGCCGAACTTGTTGAGAAAGACGATCTCCGCGTCGGCGAGCTGGGCTTCGACCAATTGCGCCGCTTCGAGCAGGCGGGGCGTCGACAGACGGCACGAGGTCGCGCCCGCGCCGAGATCCTCGGAGATCGACATGGCCCGGCCGGTGGCGAGCTCGTGGAGGACCATGTCGCAGCGTGTGCGCCCCGGCTGCGGCACGTCCTCCTGGATCAGCCCGGCCAAGCTCTTGCCGGAGCGGCGCAGCTCGGTGACGAGACCTGCGAACCACCGGTTCACGGCGGGGCCGGAATCATAGACCAGGGCAACGCTGATGACGGCGGAAGGCCCCGCGGCGCCGCCCGCCATATCGCGGGATTGCTGCAACATGTCCATCACCTTGCCGCCTTCGCCTTGGCCACATCCGCGTCCTGGAGGAAGTCGATGATGCGCTGGACGGGGCCGACCTCGTCGATATGGTCGAGCATGTCGCGATATCCCTCCTGCGCCTTGGGCGGCAGCTTGTGCGCGATGCCCTGATGGCAATCGATGCAGGTCTTGCCTTGTGCGAACGCGGTCTGGTGCAGCTTGGAGGCGCGCGGCTCCTGCACCGCATATTCCATGTGGTCGAACTTGTGGCAGTTGCGGCACTCACGCGAATCCGTCGTCTTCATGCCGCGCCACACGCTCTTGGCAAGCTCGATGCGGTGCTCGTTGAACTTCTCGGGCGTGCCGATGGTGCCGAGGATCTTGTGCAGCACCTCGTTCGAGGCCTGGATCTTGCGGACGACCTTGTGTCCCCACTCGTGAGGCACGTGGCAATCCGGACAGCTGGCGCGGACGCCGGTGCGGTTCGAATAGTGCACCGTGTTGCGGTATTCGAGATAGACGTTCTCTTTCATCTCGTGACAGGAGATGCAGAACTGCTCGTTGTTCGTCATCTCCATCGCCCAGTTGAAGCCGCCCCAGAACAGGACGCCGCCGGCGAATGCGACGATGACGATCAGTCCCCAGGCATAGCGCGCCGTCGGCGAGAAGAACCATCGCCAAAGTCGCTTCAGGCGTCCCGGCCGTGCGGCTGCAACGGCGGCAGAAGTGCTGGTGTCCTGCATGTCAGCCTCACTTCGCCTGCGTCGCGTTCTGGAAGATGTTGCCGACCAGCGGCTTCGCATCGGCCTGCGGCACGTGGCATTGCTGGCAGAAGTAACGCGTGCCCGCGACCTTATCGAGCCGCACGCCCTGGCGGTCGACGTAATGCGTTTCCGAGATCTTCGGCGCGTTCACCCGGGTATTGCCGGGCCAATCGTGGCAGCCCATGCAGGCATTGTTCTGGGTGGTGATCTGATAGCCGTCGATCTTGTGCGGGATCAGCGGCGGCTGCTGGCGGTAGGCGCGCTCGAAGCCGCTTGCCGGCACGGATTGCTTGGTCACGTCGGGCGGCGCCGACATTTCGGTCAGCGGGGCTTCACGCAGCGCCTTGACCGGCTTGGCTTCTTGCGCAAGCGGACCCGATGCCGCGAACGGAATTGCAAGCGCGACGGTCACGGCCGCCACCGCAATCAACGGAATCAGTCGAACAAACGTCATGGGAGGTCCCTTTCAAGGACGGCCGGCCGGGAAGTGACGACGCGCGCCGCTGGCGATGGCGCGGTCATGGAGGGGTCAAGGCGCACCGCATTGCGGCCGCGCAGACCGAGATGGAAAACCTGCTTTGAGCAGACGTCGATACACGCGCCGCAGACCGTACAGTCGCCCGCGGTGATGACAGGCGTGGCGCCGGTGCGCTCGCCCCTGAGCGCGGGGCCGATGACATGCGGCTCCGGACAGACGGCGAAGCAATCCATGCAATCGTTGCAGGCCGCACGGTTGTCCGCGGTGACGCGCAGCAGCGCGACCTTGCCGATCTGGCCGTAGAAGGCGCCGACGGGGCAGAGGTGACCGCACCAGCCGTGCTTGGCGACGAGCAGATCGAACACGAAGATCGCCGCGGTGCCGCCGGCGCCGAACCACAGACCGAACACCAGCGCGCGATGCAGCGCCGTCACCGGGTTGATCAGCTCCCAGGCGATCGAGCCCGACAGCGCGGAGGCCGCGAGCACCGCGCCGACGAAATAGAGCCTGAGCTCCGGGCGGATCTTTGCGGTAAAGGTGATGCCGAGCCGCCGCCGCAGCCAGGCGGCGAGATCGGTCGCCGGATTGACCGGGCAGACCCAGGAGCAATAGGTCCGGCCGCCGAACACGAGATAGCCAGCAAGCACGATGGCGGCGCCGATCACCGAGAGGCCCTCGGGCCAATGGCGCGCCGCGAGCGACTGCAGGAAGACGAAGGGATCGGTCAGCGGCAGCGTGCCGAGGGTCATCGACGAGGCCAGCGTGCCCTTAGCGATCCAGATGCCCAGGAGCGGCCCCGACAGGAACAGCGCCAGGAAGAACATCTGGCTGGTCCGCCGCAACACGAGAAACCGCGAGGCGGCCCAAAGCCCCTTCTGCGCGCGCGCTTCGACATAGGGCCTGGCTTTGGCCGTCATGGCGTGCCTCCCTCGGGTCGGCGCACCGGCAGCTTGAGCGGCGCATCGACGAGGGCGCCGCCGGCCTTGGTCTTCTCTTCCCAGCCGCGCTTGTAGTGCTCGTCCTGCTTCAGCGCGGCGACCTCGATCGGCAGCACCTTGATGGCGGAATCCGTCAGTACGCAGGACTTCTCGCACTTGCCGCAGCCGGTGCAATATTCGGCGTGGACGACCGGCTCGAAGATCGCATGCTTAGTCGTGCGCGCGTTGTGCGAGACCTCGAGCGTGATGGCCTTGTCGATGGCCGGACAGACCCGATAGCAGACGTCGCAGCGCAGGCCCTGCAGATTGAGGCAGGTCTCACGGCTGGTGATCACCGCGACGCCCATCTTGGCCTTCGCGATGTCGGTCAGCGCATGCTCGAGCGCACCGGTCGGACAGGCCTTGACGCAGGGAATGTTGTCGCACATCTCGCACGGCACGTTGCGCGCGACGTAGTACGGCGTTCCCATGGCCGGCCCGTCCGCCCAGTCCGCGAGCTTCAAGGTGTCGTAAGGACAGTCGCGCACACAGAGCCCGCAACGGACGCAGGCCGCCAGAAAGTCCTTTTCTGGCAGCGCGCCCGGAGGCCGCAGCGTCTGCGCAGGCTTGGCCCGCGAGGACACGCCGAATGCCGTCAGCATCGTCGCGGCGACGGCTGCGCCGCCGCCGAAACGCGTCATATCCTGCAGCGCCTTGCGGCGTCGCGGATCGCGCGGGATGCCTGAGCTCGAATCCGACATGGCTCGTCCATCGAAGATTTAGGCCGACGTCACGCGGCAGGCGCACTTCTTGAAGTCGGTCTCCTTCGAGATCGGACAGGTCGCATCGAGCGTGAGCTGATTGGCGAGCTGGCTTTCGTCGAAGAACGGGAAGTAGACGAGGCCGCGCGGCGGCTTGTTGCGTCCCTTGGTCTCGACCCGCGTGACCACCTCGCCGCGGCGCGTCTGGATCTTGACCGGCTGGCCGCGCAGCAGCTTGCGCTCGGCCGCGTCGTCCGGATGCATGAACAGCGTCGCGGCCGGCACGGCACGGTGCAGTTCGGGGACACGGCGCGTCATCGAGCCGGAATGCCAGTGCTCCAGCACGCGGCCGGTGCACAGCCACAGATCGAAATCCTTGTCGGGCGTCTCTGCCGCCGGCTCGAACGGACAGAAGATGATGCGCGCCTTCTTGTCCGGCTTGCCGTAGAACGACACGCCTTCGCCCGGCTTGACGTAGGGATCGTAGCCCTCGCGGAAGCGCCACAGCGTCTCCTTGTTGCTGACGACCGGCCAGCGCAGGCCGCGGGCCTGGTGATATTGCTCGAAATCCGCCAGATCGTGGCCGTGGCCGCGGCCGAACTTCGCATACTCCTCGAACAGGCCCTTCTGCACGTAGAAGCCGAACGCCGCGCTCTCGGAATTGTCAAAACCCCTCTGGCACTCGGTGATCGGGAACTTGTTCACCTCGCCGTTGCCATAGAGCACGTCGAACAGCGTCTTGCCGCGCACCTCCGGCTTCTTGGCAATCAGTTCCTCCGGCCACACTTCCTCGATCTTGAAGTACTTGGAGAACTCCATGAGCTGCCAGAGATCCGAGCGCGCTTCGCCCGGCGCCTTCACCTGCTGGCGCCAGAACTGGGTGCGCCGCTCGGCATTGCCATAGGCGCCTTCCTTCTCCATCCACATCGCGGTCGGCAGTATGAGATCCGCGGCCAGCGTCGTCACGGTCGGATAGGGATCGGAGACGACGACGAAGGCGGCCGGATTGCGATAGCCGGGATAGCCCTCCTCGTTCATGTTCGGGGCCGTCTGCATGTTGTTGTTGCACTGGACCCAATAGGCGTTGAGCTTGCCGTCCTTGAGCATCCGGTTCTGCAGCACGGCATGGTAGCCGATGTTGGCGGGAATCGTGCCTTCCGGCAGCTGCCACAGCTTCTCGGCCGTCTCGCGATGCTTCGGATTGGTGACGACCAGGTCGGCCGGCAGGCGATGCGCGAAGGTGCCGACCTCGCGCGCGGTGCCGCAGGCCGAGGGCTGGCCGGTCAGCGAGAACGGGCCGTTGCCGGGCTCGGAGATCTTACCGACCAGCAAGTGCACGTTGTAGATCATGTTGTTGACCCACGTGCCGCGCGCGTGCTGGTTGAAGCCCATCGTCCAGTAGGACACGACCTTCTTCTTGGGATCGGCGTAGAGCTTGGCGAGCCGCTCGAGATTTTCCTTCGGCACGCCCGACATCTTGTGGGCGTAGTCGAGCGTATAGGGTTCGAGCAGCTTCTTGTACTCGTCGAAGCCGATCTTGTCCTTGAAGCCGGCCGGGTCGAGCGCGCCATCCTTGCCGGCCTTGTGCGCGGCGTTGACTGCCTTCACCTCGAGCGCATGCGTCGGACGCAGCCCGTAGCCGATGTCGGTCACGGTGGATGCGAACTCGACGTGCTTCTCGACGAAGTCCTTGTTCATCGCGCCGGAATTGACAATGTAGTTCTGGATGTAGTTGAGAATCGCGAGGTCGCTCTGCGGCGTGAACACCAGCGGATTGTCGGCGAGCTCGAAAGAGCGGTGCTCGAAGGTGGAGAGAACGTGGACTTCGCAGCCCTCATGCGTCAGCCGGCGGTCGGTCAGGCGTGACCACAGGATCGGATGCATCTCCGCCATGTTGGAGCCCCAGAGCACGAACGCATCGGCGTGCTCGATGTCGTCGTAGCAGCCCATCGGCTCGTCGATGCCGAAGGTGCGCATGAAGCCGGTGACGGCCGAGGCCATGCAATGGCGCGCATTCGGATCGAGATTGTTGGAGCGGAAGCCGGCCTTGTGGAGCTTCGCGGCCGCGTAGCCTTCCCAGATCGTCCACTGGCCCGAGCCGAACATGCCGACGGTCGAGGGACCACCGGCCTTCAACGCCGTCTTCCATTTCTCGGCCATGAGCTTGAAGGCTTCGTCCCAGGAGATCGGCGTGAAGTCGCCGTTCTTGTCGAACTTGCCGTTCTTCATGCGCAGCATCGGCTGGGTCAGCCGGTCCTCGCCGTACATGATCTTGGACAGGAAGTAGCCCTTGATGCAGTTGAGGCCGCGATTGACCGGCGCATCGGGATCGCCCTGCGTCGCCACGACCTTGCCGTTCTTGGTGCCGACGATCACGCCGCAGCCGGTGCCACAGAAGCGGCACACGCCCTTGTCCCAGCGGATGCCGTCGGTCTTGCCCGGCTGGGCGCTCGCCGCTTCCGGCAGCGTCACACCGATGGTCGAGGCGGCAGCAACCGCCGCAGCCGCCTTCAGCGCATCGCGGCGCGTCGCCGTGGCTTCATTTCCGTTCGTCAGTTTCGTAACCATCGTCGGTCTCTCCGGCTCAACGAATCTCAAATTGCGGAAGGGCGCGCATGCGCGCCGGAATTGTCGCAATGGCCGCCGCAGCACGCGGCCGGCTCGGTCTCGACGGCGCTCTCGTCGTCGGGTGCGTCGAATGCATGAAAGATCAGCGAGGCGCTGACGACGCCGGGCAGGCGATGCATCGCAGCGATCTGGTCGATCGCCAGCGAGGCCGGCGTGTCGACGACGGTCAGCGCAAGCCGGTTTTCGCCGGATGCAGCCTCCAGCTCGACGCCGGGCAGCGCCAGGATCCGGCCCGTCAGGTCGCGCGCGGCATCCGGCGCGAGATAGACGGCAACGCCGCAGATGTTGGTGACTTCAGCCATTGTGCACGACCAGGTTTGCAAGTTCGGAGACGAGCGTGATGCGGTCACGCGGCGCGAGCGCGATGGCCTCGACCGGGCAGACCGGGATGCAGTCGCCGCAGCCGGTGCAGGCCGCCGCATCGATCACGGCGCCGAGCTTCTCGCGCGCGAGGATGCGGATGGCGGAATGCTCACAGGCCTCGACGCAGCGGCGGCAGACCACGCCATGTCGTTCGACGCAGGCGCTCGCGCTGGAGACGGTCGCGACCTGCTCGGGGCGCGCCTCGTCGACGCGCAGCGCAGGCGCGTCGCGGCCGGATGCGAAGGGCAGAACGGCAGAAAACAGTGAGCGTCGTGACATTGGTCTCGGCATATCCGAATCCCCGCGGGCAGACCCGCATTGAGGAATTTCCAGGAGAATGCGCCCCATCGGGCCCATCTCGGTCGACGCCGTTGTCACCGCTGCGGACCATAGGTTCCTGCCGTCCAGGTCGCATTGCGCTAGATCAACCGGCGGCGCGAACACGCACAGACGACGATTGATCTGCGTGTCGCTCGCTGCACGAATTGCATCAATGGACGCAGATGTTTACCCGCCCTTCATCTCCGGCGTGATGAGGAGTCCGCGTCGATCGCGGGATACGTCCACGGCCGCTGCCGGCCTCGATCTTCGCTGCTTCATCCGTCTTGAAAGCAGGGGGTGAATGGTTAACTTGGAGTGTGGCGAATCGCCACCTTTTCGCCCTCCCTCAAGACAGACATGGCCACTTTCACTCCGCATCAGGATGCCGCTCTGAAAGCCGTCGGCGACTGGCTCAAGGCCAAGCCCGGCCGTAACGGGACCCCGCCGGTTTTCCGCCTGTTCGGCTTCGCCGGGACCGGCAAGACCACGCTGGCCCGGCACATCGCCGACGGCGTCGACGGTGAGGTGAAGTTCGCCGCCTTCACCGGCAAGGCGGCCCTGGTCATGCGCAACAAGGGTTGCGACGAGGCCTCCACCATCCACTCGCTGATCTACCGCGCCCGCGAATCCGGCGAGGAGCAGCCGAGCTTCGAATTGTGGGACGACGCGCCGGCCTCGAAGGCGAAGCTGATCGTGATCGACGAATGCTCGATGGTCGACGCCGAGCTCGGGCGCGACCTGATGTCGTTCGACTGCCCGCTGCTGGTGCTGGGAGATCCCGCGCAGCTGCCGCCGATCCAGGGCGGCGGCTTCTTCACCAATACCGAGCCGGATGCGATGCTGACCGAGGTGCACCGCCAGGCGCAGGACGATCCGATCGTGCGGATGTCGATGGACGTGCGCGAAGGCCGCGAGCTCGACATCGGCCGCTACGGCGAGAGCGAGGTGGTCTCGCGCAAGGAGCTCGATCCCGACCGCGTCATGGGGGCCGACCAGGTGCTGGTCGGACGCAACAACACGCGGCGCGCATACAACATGCGGGTGCGCCAGCGCCAGAACATCGAGGACGCCTTTCCGGTCGCCGGCGACAAGCTGGTGTGCCTGCGCAACAACCGCAAGAAGGGCCTGTTCAACGGCGGCCTGTGGCGCGTGAAGTCGCGCAACACCTCGCGCTCGAAATCACGCATCCTCTCGATGCGGCTGTCGCCGGACGAGGATTTCGGCCACAAGGTGACCAAGGTCTCGGTGCGCGCCGATTGCTTCGAAGGCGGCGTCGAGCAGATCGCCTGGGAGCAGCGCAAGCCCTACGACGAGTTCGACTACGGCTACGTGCTCACCGTGCACAAGTCGCAGGGTTCGCAATGGGACGACGTCGTGCTGTTCGACGAGAGCTTCGCGTTTCAGGAGTCCAGGGCGCGCTGGCTCTACACCGGGATCACGCGAGCGGCGAAGCGGCTGAGCATCGTGGTGTGATGCCGTAGTTCGCACCGCGCAGACACATTCACCAGGCGCTAGGCTTTGCGATGTATCACCGAGTCGTCGGCAGGAGGCACGCATGGCTGAACGAGCACCCGGTTACCGCGACGCGCGCGATGATACCGCCAGCGCGAGCCGTCGCGGGTTTCTGAAGTCGGCGGGCATCGCGGCCGGCGCGCTTGCCGCATCGATCGCGGCGCCAGGACTTGCGCGCTCTGCTCCGCTGCGCGCGGCGCATGCACACCCGGACAAGCCGGTGCGGATCGCCAAGCATCGCCTTAACGCACTGGCAGCGCAATTCTACGCCGTGTTCAACGAGCACGACGTCCTGCCCAAGGACTTCTCCGAGAAACATCAGGCGCGCTACGACGTCGAGCTGCGGCGTATCACCGCCATGACGCGCGTGCCCGAGACGAAAGAGCGTGTGAAGGTCAGCGCGCTCGTCGCGGTTCCCGTCGGCGTGCGCGGCGCGTTGCCGGTGCTGTCCTGGCAGCACGGCACGATCCTGTCGTTCGACCAGGTCCCTTCGAACCTGCTGCGCCTCGGCGATGAAGGCTACCAGCTCCGCGACAATGTCGACTCGCTGGAGACGCTGTTCAACGTCCAGCGCTTCGCCGGCAACGGCTATGCCGTCATCGCCGCCGACTACATCGGCAAGGGCCCCTATCGCGACGGCCGCGGCGAAGCTTACGCGGTGAAAGGCGCCACGGTGCAGTGCTGTCTCGATGTCCTCAAAGCCGGGCTCAGCGAGCTGGAGGCGCTCGGTCTCCGCCGATCTGCGCTGTTTCTCAACGGCTGGTCGCAAGGTGCGCTGAACACGCAATGGCTCAAGCAGGAGATGCAACGCCGCGGCATCAAGGTGACAGCAGCCGCGGCCCAGAGCCCGTTCAACAATCTCGCTGAAAGCTTCCGTTACTGGGTCAACCCGACAGCCTTCATTCCGTCATCGGAGACGTCCTATCCGATGCCGCCGGCCTGGATCACGCCCTGCCTGATCGTGCTGCTCGGAAGCTATCGCCAGTATTATGGGCTGGGCGATCTGTTCAAGACCGCTATCAAGCCGCAATACCAGGCGTTCGCGGAGACATACTGGGCCGATTACAGCCTCGAGGGCGACACCGCCAAAAGTGTTCCGCCGGCTGCGGACTTGCTGGTGGACGGCTTTTTCGACCGGTTCACCCACGGCACCAACAGCGGGTTACTGCGCCAGCTCGGTCGCAACGGCGCAACCTTCTGGGACTATGATTCCCCGACCCGGTTCTATTACGGATTGGCCGACGAGGCGCTGCATCCGCGGCTGGTCAAGCCGGCCATCGCCGCCGGCGGACGTTTTGCGGAGGGTGTAGCCGTTGGCGGTGCCAGCCACCGCGTCACCTTCCTGGCGAGCCTCTATGGCGACAGCTCCGCGTTGAACGGGCAATCGACCGCGTTCGACTGGTTCAATTCGCTGATGTGAAGGCGCGCCGCATGCCGGCGCCTCACTTCCCCGCCACGAAGTAGAAATCTTCCCGTCCCGGCGGCGAGCCGTAGCTGAACGGCTGCTGCTCGTGCCTGGTCGCGGCCCAGACGTCGTCGCGGACGATGTCGAACAGTTTTCGTATCTCGATGCGCGGCTGCTTGATCTCGCGAGCCAAAGCGGTCGCGAACGGGCTGTTGGCGGCACCGTCGCCGTCCATCGCGGTCTCGCCGTGCTTGGCGGCGTAGACCACCATGAAGCCGGCGCCGGGCTCGATGTTGGAAAAGCCCTTGTCGACCAGCTTCAGCGACAGTGTGCGCTGCATGGTCGGCGCGAACGGATTGTCGCGGCAGGCATCGAGAACCACGAGACGCATTTTTCGCGCGGCACCGACCGCGGCGATCACCTGCTCGAGGGCGACAGCCTGCGTCTCGGCGTCCTTGTCGGCGGCGAGCTTGGCGTCGACCGGAACGAGATAGTTCACCCCGCCGATCTCGAAACCGTGGCCGGCGTAATAGACCACGGCCCAATCGGCCTTCTCCGCTTCCTCCGCGAAGGCCTTCAGCGCGTCGAAGAACTTGTCGCGGGTGAGGTCACTGACGGAGATCACGGTCTGGAAGCCGACGTCGCGCAACACGCTCGCGATCAGCTTGGAATCGCGCGGCGGATTGGGCAACGCGTGGACGTTCTTGTAGGCGCCGTTGCCGATCACCAGCGCCACGCGGCGGCCGGTGGGCGCGCTCCCCGGCGTCTGCGGCATGAGCGCAGCGAGCCGCTCCTGCGCGATGGCACGGGCGCGCGCAACCTCGGTGTCGTCGAACTTCGTCAGCGAATAGGCCGCAGCGCGATAGTCGGCGCGGGCTTGTGCCAGATCCTTCCGGCGCTCGTAGATCTGGCCGCGGCCGGAATGGGCGCGAACATTGTTCGGGTTGATCTGGATCGCCGTGTTGTAGTCCTTCAGGGCGGCGTCGAGGGCGCCCTTCATCATGCTGACATCGGCGCGGTTGTTGATAGCGTACACGTTCTTCGGCTGCCGCTCGATCAGGCCGTTGCAATCGGCAAACGCCTGGTCGAACTTGCCCATCATGCCATAGGTGATGCAGCGGTTGCTCGCGATCTGCGGCGCGGACGGGTCGAGCTTCTCGGCCTCCGCGAAATCGGCGATCGCGCCGTCGAAATCCTTCATCAGCGTTCGCGCGCGGGCGCGATTGGTCCAGGCCAGCAGGAATTTCGGCGTGTACTTGATCGACAGGCTGAAATCGTCGATCGCGCTTTGCAGCGCGCCGCGGCGCGCGTGGATGACGCCGCGGTTGTTGTAGGGAACGCCATAGGCAGGGCGCTTCTGGAGCGCGAGGTTGTAGTCCGCCATGGCGAGATCCTCCTTCCCGCTACGCTCATAGGCGAGGCCGCGCAGGTTGAGGGCGACGACGTAGTCCGGATCGAGATCGAGCGCGACGGACAGGGTCTCGATCGCGTGGTCGTAATCTCGCTTGTTGATCTGCGTATTGCCGCGCGCAGAGAGCGCGATCGCCTTGTCCTTGCCACTGAGCTTGTCGGCCTTCAGCAGATTTTCGCAGGCGCTGGCGCGAGCCTGGGCTTCCGCCTGGCGGTCACGGCAGATGGTGAAGTCGTCGGCTTGCGGGTCCGCGAGCGCGCTCGACACGCCGGCGGCCAGGATGACCAGGGTCAGGGAAACCGCGCGCAACATGGTGTCAGGCCTGCTCCAGCCAGCAAGTTGTTCTTGAGTCGATCATCGATCGCCCGGGTTCATCTAGCGCGTAGTTCCAGGTCCCGCCAAGCGCTGACCGGGCCGCCTTGCGCGGCTCGTTTCACAGACTCGTGTCCGTCCCGCCGTAACAATCGGCGGCAGCGCCCGTACCTCGGATGATGCGAAAAGGCGGCCGGACAACTGTTCGTCCGGCCCCGATCGCCCTACACTGTCAGCCCTTTCCAAAGAGGATCCGCCATGCGCCGACCTGCCCTCGCTTCCCTGCTGGCCGCGACCACCGCCCTCACTCTGGCCTTAGCCGCGCCGTCCCGGGCCGCGGAGGATGCGGTCGTGATCCCCGCCCCCGCCGTGGATGCGACCCCTGCGAGCGGGATCGAGACCGCCGTGGTCGCCGGCGGCTGCTTCTGGGGCGTGCAAGGCGTCTTCCAGCACACCGCGGGCGTCGTCAACGCGGTCTCCGGCTATGCCGGCGGCACCAAGGCGACCGCCGACTACCAGACGGTCTCGAGCGGCCGGACCGGCCACGCCGAGGCCGTCGAGATCAAGTACGATCCGAAGAAGATCTCCTACGGAAAGATCCTCCAGATCTACTTCTCGGTGGCGCACGACCCGACCCAGCTCAACCGCCAGGGCCCCGACGTCGGCACGCAATATCGCTCGGCCCTCTTCACCACCTCCGACGAGCAGAAGAAGGTGGCGGAGGCCTATATCGCCCAGCTCAACAGCGCCAAGGTCTTCAACAAGCCGATCGTGACCAAGGTCGGCGCGCTGGAGGCGTTCTACCCGGCGGAGGCCTACCACCAGGACTATCTGACGCTGCACCCGAACCAGCCCTACATCGCCTATAACGACATCCCGAAGGTCCAGAACCTGAAAAAGCTGTTCGCGGATAACTACATTGAAAAGCCGACCCTGGTCAGCGCCAGCAAGGCCACCAACTGATCGCGAAACCATCTTCAAGAACGGGAGACCCATGCCCGACACCAAGACGAAGACCACCGACGACAAGGTCATCAAGAGCGAAGAGCAGTGGCGCCGCGAATTGTCGCCCATGCAGTACGCGGTGCTGCGCGAGAAGGCGACCGAGCGTCCCTTCTCGGGCGAATATGAGCACGACGAGCGCGCCGGCACCTATGTCTGCGCCGGCTGCGGCAACGTGCTGTTCGAGTCTGACGCGAAGTTCGATTCCGGCTGCGGCTGGCCGAGCTTCACCGCGCCCGCCGTCGAGACCCATATCGACGAGGAGCGGGACGTCAGCCACGGCATGATCCGCACTGAGGTGCTCTGCTCCAAATGCAGCGGCCATCTCGGCCATGTCTTCCCCGACGGGCCCGGACCGACCGGCCTGCGGTACTGCATCAACTCGGCGGCGCTGAAGCTGGAGCCGAAATAATCGGCCTGCGAGATCGGGTTCCTTCGTGGAACCCGACCGCGGGATGTGCTTTTCTTCTCTGGCGGTGCGGCCGATCATCGCATCTTGGCGGCCGCCAGGGAGGAAGCCATGCGACTCGGGACTATCCTGATCATCCTGGTGATCATTTATCTGCTGGGCGGCATGTCCGGCCGGATCGGCGGCTATGGCTATGGCATGGGCCATTCCGGCATGGGGATCGGCGGCCTGGTGCTCGTGGTGCTGGTCGTCCTGCTGCTTCTTGGCAAATTGTAGACCATTTAACATATTGAAATTGCTAATATTATCGCGGCTGCGGGGCTGCCATGCGTGGATTCATCATCTCCCATCGCAGGGGTCGCATTTTTGTCAGAACGGCCTATATTAGAGGGCGAAAATGGCATGTGCGGCGGGCTCGCTCGATTGCGGCCCCTGCCCTCCCAAACCCCACGCGCTTAAAGCCCCAGAGAAGATCACGAGGTCTTTGACCATGCGTCCACTGCGTCCGTTCAACTTCAACACCTCCGCCGAACTCTTCCCCGCCGCGATCCGCAAGAAGAAGCGTGCCGGCTTCACCTATCGCCGGTTCGGCACCGCGGCCGAAGCCGTGCAGTTCGCGATGGAGCAATTGCCGACGGATTCGCTGAACGGCGCCTATCTCCAGGTCGAGGAAGCGCGCTTCGACCAGAACGGCATCCGCTCGCTCTATGAAAGCGAAGCCTTCCCGTTGCCCCGTCGCCCCAAGCCGGTGCAGACGGCCGAGACCGACGCCGACGCGGCGTAAGTTTCTTCGCTGAGCCTTACGATGTGCGCGGAAAGCGCGATGGCCGAAAGGTCGTCGCGCTTTCCGCGTTTTTGAACGCTGGTGTTTCTTTCCCCTCTCCCCGCTTGCGGCAGGGCTATCGCATATGGATTTCACGAGGACCGCGGGCTTGCTCCGCCTCTCCCGCTTGCGGGAGAGGCCGACGCGCTCGAAGAGCGCGGCGGGTGAGGGCTCTCACCTCTTGGGGATTTCCTCCGCAATTTTCCATAGTCCCATTGCGGAAACAGCCCTCACCCCAACCCTCCCCCGCAGGCGGGGGAGGGAGCTCACTGCCGTTGCCGCCACATCGTGCCGTCATATGCGATTGCCCTGCCGCTTGCGGGGAGAGGCGAACATGCCGCGCTAAATCCGCGGCTGCTTGTCGAGCCAGCGGCGGAGCAGCCGCACGTTGCGCATGTTGGCGCGGAACATGACGTCGAAGGCGTCGCCCGCGAACGGGACGATGCCGACGACGCCGTCGAGCGCGACATTGCCCAGCATGCGCGCGGTGATGTACCAGGGCGCGCCCAGCGCGCGGGCCTCGCGTACCAGCCACAGCGAGATCGCCGTGGTGATGATGTCGCCGACGACAGGGATCAGGCCGATCAGCCCGTCGATGCCGTAGCGGATGTTGGTGCCGGGCAGGACGAAGGCGACGTCGAGCAGCTTGGCGATCGCCTCGATCCGCGCGATCCGCTGCTCCCGCGTCAGATTGCCGAACGGACTGCCGGCGAAGGGATTGTCCTTGCCGAACTCGAAACGGAACTCGCGAAAGCCCTGCTCCAGCGTTTCCGGGCGGATCTCCCGGCCGTCCTGGTCAATGATCGGTCCGCGCGCCGCGGTGCTCGAGGAGGTCGCGCGCGCGCCGCTCCCAGAACGGGACCGGCGTGGCGCGAGAATATCGTCGTCGGACATGGTCATGGCCTCGAGGAAACGCGCCGGCGCGGTGGAAGTTGCTGCGCCGCGCCGGAACGTCGCGCGCTCAGGTCGGCGCCGCCACCGTCTGCGGCTCCTTGATATATTTATGCACGAGCCAGGACGAAATCACCGCCGGCACGAAACCGACGAGGCCGTACAGGATGAATTGCACCGCGCCCGAATCCGGCCCGCGCGAGCTGTAGGTGAGCGAGGCCAGCACGAAGGCGAACAGGCCGACCAGCAGCATCCGCAAGCCCGGGGCGATCCGCCTGATATGGACCAGGATGTCGTCGACCGCGCCGATCATCAGGGAGGGCAGGACGCCGAACAGGTAGCTGTATTGCAGGGTCTTGAAGAACACCGCGAACAGCTTGCCGACCTCGCCGAGACTGGTCTGGGCCCAATAGCCGGACTGATAGGTCGTCGTCAGCAGCAGCAGAAACCCGCCGACGAACGGACCAAGCAGCGCAAACACCAGATAGCGTTTCATCAGACACCTCTACACTTCTCCAGTGTTATAGCAGCGCCGCGGGAACCTTGAACAGCGGGCTGGCTCCTGCCCCTGGGGGAACAAGTGGCAGGACGACGAGTTCAGACAAGACCTTGAATCATCCTCGCTGCATTGGAGCCGCCGAAATGTCCCGCAAAATTCTTCTGGCGACGATCACGCTGGCGGCCCTCGGCGGCCTCTACCAGGCCCCCGCTTTCGCGCAAGGGCACATGGGCACGCCGCAGGAGCAGAAGGCCTGCTCGCGGGACGCATCGCGCTTCTGCCGCAAGGACCTCGGCAACGACATGGCCGTACAGGGCTGTCTGCAAGCCAACCGCGCCAAGCTGTCGAAGTCATGCAGCAAGGTGTTTCAGAGCCACGGCATGTGAGGCTGAATCCCGCAAACGGAGAGTGAAGCCATGTTACACGACGAAGAACTCTCGATCCTGCGGGACATCAGCCAGTCCGTTGCCTTCGCCGACGACCGGCAAGGCAAGATGGGGCAACTGATCGTGGACGGTTACGTGATGAAGGACGGCGACCTGTTCGAACTCACCGCCAAGGGCGTCACCGCCGTCGAGGAACACGCCGCCGCGCTCAGTGCGAGCGATGCGGAACAGCAAGCGCATCCTCCGATCAGCTGATCTGACCGCGTGCGCACGCGTGTTGCGTGACGTCTGCGCAACAGCTGCAATTTCCTTCATGCCGGCCATTGCAGCCGCCCGACAATGACGCATACTTCGCTCGGGCGGCGCAGCACTTTTCGATTCGAACAATCAAGAAATCGAGCGACCACACGCGGGAATGAGTTCCCGGCGTGAAGGCTGTGACATGCGGCAGATCAAGTCGCGTGCGGCGCCCCAAAAACCAAGTGGCTCAAGCCCAGGGACATCGGGGACCCATTCTGCATGACACGCACTCAGACCATCGCTTCGCTGTTGGCCGTCGCAATCACTGCCATCGCATTCCAGACCTCACCCGGCCTCGCCTTCTCCTCCGAAGCGCAGCAGATGTGCACGGGCGATGCGATGCGGCTGTGCTCCAGTGAAATCCCCGACATCCCCCGGGTCAGAGCCTGCATGGTGCGGAACAAGGCGCAGGTCAGCCCCGGCTGCCGCGCCGTGATGGACCGCGAGGCCGGTGCCGCGGCCGCATCGCGCAAGCGGGAAGCGGCGGTGCAGTAAGCTACTCGGACGTCATTCCGGGGCGGTGCGCAGCACCGAACCCGGAATCCATTTCTCGACGTCGCCTGCTGCACGATGGATTCTCAGATGCGCAATTGCGCATCATAGCTCGCGCTATGCGCGCCCCGGAATGACAGAAGAGCCTAGTCGCCCCATTGCGCGAAGGCGTCGTTGAAGGCGCGCTCGCCGGGGGCGCCTTTCTCGATGGCGATGATGGCGCGGCGCTGGTTGGCATAGACCAGCGGCACGTCGAACCACGAGCGCTCCTTGAGGAGCTGGACGTTGCGGGAACGGTCGGCGTCGACGTTGGAGAGGCCGACCAGGAAGAAGCCGTCGGTGACCTTGACCGCGAGGCCCGCGAGCGGCGTGCCGCGCGCCTGCTCGTTGGACTTCATCAGGATGCCCGGCACGTTGGAGACGCTGCCGCCCGGGAAGTCCGGCGGCAGGATGAAGGTCAGCTCCGCGGTGTGGCTCGCCGGCAGCGAAGAGTCGGTGTTGCGGCGGAACGACATCGTCATCTTGAACTTGCGGTCAGGGATCTCGATGTCGGCGCGGACGGCAACGTCGGCCTTCTGGGTGCCCGAGGCCTTGATCGGCTCCAGCCGCCACACCACCGAGCCGACATATTGCTTGCCCTTCGGGTCGGACGGATCCTCGTCATAGAGCACGACCTTCTGCGCCACCGGCGCGACCGGCTGGTCGCTGGCCGAGGGCTGGCCGACGCGATCGGGGATCTTCGGCTTGCTCTGCGGCTGCGCGGCGTTGTTCGGCGCCTCCACCACCTGGGTCGGTGAGGACTTGATCAGGTTGGTCACGGTCTGGACCAGGGGCTTGCCCCAGAGGATGCCGGCACCGACCAGGATCAGCACGATGCCGACGGCGATCGCGCTCTTGAACGGAAAGGCGGAGCCGGTGCGGACGCGCTTCTTCTTGGTATCGCGGTCGAGAACGGGGATGTGCGGACGGGGCGACTGCGGCTGCGGCGTGTAGCGCTCGGCTTCCTCGATCGATTCGTCGTAGGAATAGGGCGCCTCCGCCCCGGTGGCGCGATTCTCCAGGCTCGGCTCCAGCCGGTCGAACTCCGGCGAGGGCGAGGGCACGTTGGCATAGGTGCGGCGCGCGGCGCGGTTGGCCTGCGCGGCAGCGCCGCCGAGATCATTGGCATCGGCCGTGATGTCACGGAAGCCGCGCACGCCCGGGGCCGGCGGCAATGGCGGCGGCGGACCGACATCAGGCGGACGGCGCGCACCACCGCGATCGCGTCCAGCGGCCGGCGGCTCCGGCATCGGCGGCGGGGCGGACGGTCCCGGTTGGCGCGGGGCGTCGAAACGGGGCGCGCGCGGCGGACGCTGCGCATCGGCCTGGTCGTCGACGTTGAAGGACGGACGGTCGGCCCGCGGCGGTGGCGGAGCCGGACGCGTCCGCGGCGGCGCCGGCGAGGCCGCAGTCCCGTTGCCTTCGGTGGCTCTTGTGCTGGCGCGGCGAAAGGCATCGCCGCTGCCGCCGCTGCGCCCGCCCCCACCGGGGCGCGAGGCCTCGCGGGCACGCTGGGCCGCCTCCGATTCGACCTTGCGGACGGCCTCCTCCAGCGACAACCTTTCTCGGGTGATCTCGGATTCGGAGAGCGGCGGCTGCACGCTGCGCAGCTGCGCGATCAGGGCCGTACGCGCCCGCTCATAGAGCGCGCGACGGCTTTCGCCGGGAGCGTTGGGATCCAGGGCGGCAATAGCGCGGGCGATCAGCGGATAGTAATCAGCCATTTCAACTCAACTATACCCGCGTCCTAGTAAGAGATCGTTAAGCCTCAAACGGGTTTTGCACCAGGATAGTATCCTCGCGTTCGGGGCTGGTGGAAAGCAGTGCGACCGGGCACCCCACCAATTCCTCGATCCGGCGGACATATTTGATGGCCTGAGCCGGCAGGTCGGCCCAGGACCGCGCACTGGCGGTCGGCTCCTTCCAGCCCTCGATGGTCTCGTAGATCGGCTCGACCCGGGCCTGGGCGCCCTCGCCGGCCGGGAAATGGTCGATCTCCTTGCCGTCGAGCTTGTAGCCGGTGCAGACCTCGATCGTGTCGAAGCCGTCGAGGATGTCGAGCTTGGTCAGCGCGAGGCCGTTGATGCCGCAGGTGCGGACCGCCTGGCGGACCAGCACGGCGTCGAACCAGCCGCAGCGGCGGGGGCGGCCGGTATTGGTGCCGAACTCGCGGCCACGCTCGCCGATCTTGCGCCCGGTCTCGTTGTCCTGCTCGGTCGGGAACGGGCCCTGGCCGACCCGCGTCGTGTAGGCCTTGCACAGACCGAGCACGTAGCCGACCGCGCCCGGCCCGAGGCCGGCGCCGGTCGCGGCCTGCGCCGCCACCGTGTTGGACGAGGTGACATAAGGGTAAGTGCCATGATCGACGTCGAGCAGCGCGCCTTGCGCACCCTCGAACAGCATGCGCTTGCCTTCGCGCCGCTTGATGTCCAGGAGGCGCCACACCGTCTCGGCGTAGGGCAGCAGTTGCGGCGCCAGCGCGCTCAATTCCTTCAGGATATCCTTGCCGTCGAACTCGGGCAGATTGAGCCCGCGGCGGAGCGCATTGTGGTGGGCCAGCAGCCGGTCGATCTTGTGCGGGAGCGTATCGAGGTCGGCGAGATCCATCAGGCGGATGGCGCGGCGGCCGACCTTGTCTTCATAGGCCGGGCCGATGCCGCGGCGGGTGGTGCCGATCGCGGTCGCCGCATTAGCGGATTCGCGGTGCGCATCGAGTTCGCGGTGCAGCGGCAGGATCAGGGTGACGTTCTCGGCGACACGCAGATTGTCCGGGGAAACGGCAACGCCCTGCGAGCGCAGCTTGGTGACCTCGTCGAGGAAGGCGGCGGGATCGAACACCACGCCGTTGCCGATCACCGACAGCTTGCCCTCGCGCAGCACGCCCGAGGGTAGCAGCGCGAGCTTGTAGGTCTTGCCGTTGATCACCAGCGTATGGCCGGCGTTATGGCCGCCCTGGAAGCGAACGACGATGTCCGCCTGCTCCGACAACCAGTCGACGATCTTGCCCTTCCCTTCGTCGCCCCACTGGGCGCCGACGACGACAACATTGGCCATTCGCGGGTATTCCTTCGAAGATTTCTCTGTAGGGGCATGATCCGAACAGAAAACCGGGACCCACTTTTCCGGGATCATGCCTGCGCCCAGCCCAATTCCCGGCCCAAGGCCGTTCGCACGCGAGGCAGCCCCACCGGATAAAGGAAGCAGCCTCTCTAGGCAAGCAAGAACGGGGCTTTTTCAGGGCCCAAAGCGCGGCCCAAGCCTTTGATATCCCCTTAAAATCTCGCAGCATTCGCGGCCGGCGCAATGGCTTCGACCAAAGCGTGAGAGGCGCTGTCCGCCGCTGCATGGTCGCGATGCGTCCGCCCCCCGTTGATGCTGGCCCGATTTCCGTGTCTGTGGACAGCGCCGGGCGATCAGCCGGCCCGGATCCCGCCGGGCCGGAGGCCTCGGTGCACGCGGGGCCACACCAATCAAAATGTCCGCCACCGGTCAGACCACGAACGCGGATACATCCGGTCACAGCTGGATCGCCAACCAGCCTTACCTGCTGCTCAGCATCACCGCGCTGTGCTGGGCCGGCAACGCCATCGTCGGGCGGCTCGCCGCCGGCCACATCCCGCCGGTCACGCTGTCGTTCCTGCGCTGGTTCTTCGCCTTCCTGCTGGTGCTGCCGTTCGCCTGGAAACATCTGGCCGAGGACTGGCCCGCGATCCGCGGCAAGCTCGGCCTGATGGTCACGCTCTCGATCACCGGCATCGGTGCCTTCAACACGCTGCAATATTGGGCGCTGGAACACACCCAGGCGCTGAACACGCTGCTGCTGCAGTCGGCAGCGCCGCTGATCGTGGCGCTGTGGTCGCTGGCCATCCTCGGCGTCCGCCTCACCGCCGCGCAGGCATTCGGCGTGCTGCTGTCGATGTGCGGCGTGCTCACGATCCTGCTGCATGGCGATTTCACCACACTGTCGAACATCGACTTCAACAAAGGCGACCTCATCTTCCTCGTCGCGCTGGCCATCTTCGCGCTGTATTCGGTGCTGACCTTGAAAAGGCCGCCGATGCACGGCCTGTCGTTCCTCGCCTTCACTTTCGGGGTCGGTGCCGCCTGCCTCATTCCGCTGGAGATCTGGGAATTGTCCGCGCGTCCCGTGATGAAGCTCGACGGGCCGAACCTCTTGACGCTGTTCTACGTCGCGGTGTTTCCCTCGACGCTGGCCTATCTCTGCTTCAATCGCGGCGTGCGCCTGATCGGCGCCAACCGCGCCGCGCCGTTCTTCCACGTCGTGCCGGTGTTCGGCTCGATCATGGCGATGGTGTTCCTGGGCGAACACCCGCAGGCGTTCCACTTCATCGGATTCGCGCTGGTGCTCTCGGGCGTGTTCGTGGCGTCAAGGAAGCAGGCGACTTAATTCCGATCGTAGGGTGGGCAAAGCGAAGCGTGCCCACCATGCCAGTCGGGATGGAGAAGGTGGGCACGGTGCGCAAAGAGCGCGCCTTTGCCCACCCTACAAATCTGTCGACCCGCAACGTAGCGCTATCCGGTCCTGAACTTGCTGTACGCTTCACTCGTCGCGATGATGACGTGCTCGGCGCAACCGTTGACGCGATGCGGGTCGGCCTCGCGCTCGTAGGCTTCCGACGTCATCATGTCCAGGAAAGCCGCAACGGTCGGATAATGGACCAGCGCGACGAAATCCCAGTCGTTGCCGGCATGAGGTCCGAGTGCGATGGCCTTGGCCTCGCCGGTCCAGAGCAAGGTGCCGCCACGCGCCTTGATCATCGGCACCGTGATGGCGCTGTAGCGCAGATAGGCGTCCCAGCCGGATCCATCGCCGTCGCGCGAGCGCGCGTGGAAACGCATCAGGTTCAGCATCACCACCGGCGCCTGCGGATCGAGCTGCTCCAGCCCCGCGATGTTCAACATATTGACCGCCAAAGGCGCCTCCTCAGGGTTTGCCTGCATTGTAGCATTGCGGCGCTGTGACTTGTGCCACGACGCCAATCCGGCGCAAGCTCGCAGAACAACGCCAATGACGATCGCTTCGCCCGCGCCAAAGGCCTCAAATCCGGCCAATTGGCTCAACAACCAGCCTTATCTGCTGCTCAGCCTGAGCTCGCTGTTCTGGGCCGGCAACATCGTGCTCGCCCGCCATGTCGGCGCGCATGTGCCGCCGCTGACGGTGACCACGATCCGCTGGTACGGCGTGTTCCTGATCCTGCTGCCGTTCGCATGGCCGCATCTGAAGCGCGACTGGCCGGCTCTGCGCAAGAGCCTGCCGCTGATGCTGTTCCTGTCGCTGGTGGGCTTCGCTTTCAACAACGCGATCTCGTACTGGGCGATGCAGTACACGGAAGCGCTGAACGCGCTTCTGATCCAGTCGGCCGGTCCCCTGTTCGTGGCGCTGTGGTCGCTGGTGCTGTTCGGCGTGCGGCTGACGGGGGCGCAGTTCGCCGGCATCGCGATCTCGCTGCTCGGCGTCTTGATCATCATCCTGCGCGGCGACCTCGCGGCACTTGCGAGCATCAGCTTCAACAGGGGCGACATCATGTTCGCCTCCTCGCTGGTGGCGTTCGGGATCTACTCGGCCTTCATTCCGCGCCGGCCCAAGATCCATCAGCTCTCCTTCCTGTCCTTCACCACCTGCTGCGGCGCGACGATGCTGATCCCCGCGGCGATCTGGGAAGCGGCAAGCGGCCGCGTGCTGCAGCTCGATACGATGACGCTGGCGACGCTGGGCTATATCCTGATCTTTCCCTCGACGCTGGCCTATCTGTTCTTCAACCGCGGCGTGGCGCTGATCGGGCCGAACCGGGCGGCGCCGTTCTTCCATCTGGTGCCGGTGTTCGGCTCGGCGATGGCGATCCTGCTGCTCGGCGAGAAGCTGCAGCCGTTTCACCTGATCGGCTACGCGCTGGTGCTCGCCGGCGTCGTATTCGCCTCGCGCCAGGGTTCGGCGGCGAAGTAATTCCGTGCGGCGGACGCTGCGGGCTCGTGTCCCGGACGCGCTGCAGCGTGCAACGCTGCTGCGCAGAACCGGGACCCAGAGTGCCGCAGCATGGGCCCCGGCTCTGCAGCGCATCACTTCGTGCTGCGCAGCGTCCGGGGCACGAGACAAACTCCCGTCTTCCGGTTTCGGATCAGAGAGGCTAGGTTCCCGGCCAACCAAAAAGAGGGAACGTCTCAAGATGATTTCAGGGCTGATTCGAAACCTGCGCGCCGTCGCCACGGCCGCATTGTGTGTTGCCGCCGCATCCGCTGCCCAAGCCGACAATTATCCCAGCCGCAATATCACGCTGGTGCTGCCGTTCGCGGCCGGCAGCGGCACCGACACCACGACACGGCTGATCTCGCAGCATCTGTCGCAGGCGCTCGGCGTCGGCATCATCATCGAGAACAAGGCGGGTGCCAACGGCATGCTCGCCGCAAGCTATGTCGCGAAGGCCGTCCCTGACGGCTACACGCTGCTGGTGACCACCAACACCACGCATTCGGCCAATCCCTATCTGCTCAAGAGCCTGACTTACGATCCGGTCAAGGATTTCACCCCGATCGCGCGCACGGGTGATCTGCCCTTCATGCTGGTGATCAATCCGGAGGTGCCGGCCAAGACCGTCGGCGAGCTCGTCGCCTATGGCAAGGCCAATCCCGGCAAGCTGAGCTACGCCTCGGGATCGTCCTCCGCGATCGTCTCGGGTGCGACCTTTGCACACAATGCCGGGCTCGACCTGCTGCACGTGCCCTACAAGAGCTCACCGCCGGCACTCAACGACGTCATGGGCGGCCGCGTCTCGATGATGTTCGTCGACATCCTCACCGGCCTGCCGCATGTCCAGGGCAACGCGCTACGCGCACTCGCCGTCACCACCAAGGAGCGCTCGCCGCTGGTGCCGAACCTGCCCTCGATGCAGGAGGCCGGCGTGCCCGATTTCGACATCACCTCATGGCAGGGCTATTTCGGCCCGGCCGGCCTGCCCAAGGAAATCGTGACGCGGCTCAACGCCGAGATCCGGAAGATCGTCGAGAAGCCGGAGATCAAGGCCCAGCTCGCCACCCTCGGCATGGACGCCTTTTCCGGCACGCCGGAGCAGCTCGGCACCTTCGTCAACGAGCAGCTCGTGCTGTGGGAGAAGCTGATCACGAACGCGAAGATCGAGAAGCAATAGATCTCCGTCCGCCACGAAGAGGGAGCGCGGCTTACGATGCGGTTCCCGATCTCCCAGGAAGTGGAACCAGAAACAAATGATTGAGGCCGTGTCCGAAAAGTAACAGACCTCTGCTGCCAATCATTGCTAGGTTGCTCAACCGATTGGTTCGAAAGCAGCCTAAGATTGCAGGCGAGAGTGGGCGTGGGCGTTGCTTAATGTAGTGAGGGCTCGTATTTCGAGTTCGTTTTCGGTATCCGATTTGTCCAGAGGGTTGTTGCTGTCAGCGGTTACTGCTTTGACGGCGACGGACGCGCTGGGCCAAACCTGCGTTGGGACGACCGACATCGTCTGCACCCATACAGGCTCATCCGGACCGATCGGCGATCCGCCCTCGGGTCCAGTGAGCGGATCGACCAACCTCACCAACATCCTGACAGCCACCGGCACCGCCACGAGCATTGCCACCGTCAGCGGCGAGTTCGGCGATGCAACGTCGACGAATTTCGGTGTCGTGCAGGGGTCCGTTGCTGCCACTGCCGGCATCTTTTTCGGCAACAGCTTCACGGGTACGGCGACCGTCACCAACTACGGCACAGTGGGCGGAAACCTCGTGGCCCGCACCGACTTTGCGGCCGATGCCATCATTTACAACTACGGCGATGCCAGGAATTTGGTCGCGTTGCTCAACGGCACGATTTCTGGTTCTGCCCGGATCTTCAACTATGGCCGCACCAACAGCATTTCGATCGTGCTGTCCACTTCGTTTTTTGGCGAGGCGCTGGTCGTTAATTCCGGAACGGCAAACCTGATCAACGTACACATGTTCGGCAAGTCGACGGTGATCAATTCCGGCACCGCCACCGGAATCGTGATGGAAGCCGTCCAGAATGGTGAAGCCAAAATTGTCAACAGCGGCACGGTGTCGGCGGACATCATCACGACCGCTTCGAACGGGTCTGAGGGCTTTGCTCAAACCGTCAATTCAGGATCTGTCCGTGACATCACGACCACGGCCAGCACAACGAGTGGATCTGCCACGACCACGAACGAGGCAACCGGCGTTGTGCGCGATATCCGGACGCGGACCGACGGTACTGGCGGTGCGACCACGATCAATTACGGCACGGCCGCCAGCCTTTCGAGCAGTTCGAACGCCGGAAGTGTCGTCGTCTGGAATGCCGGCGTCGTCAACGGATCGGTGGAAGCAAATGCGGATACGGGTCCGGCGTCCGTCGTCAACGCCGGTTCGATCCAGGGTGTCGTGAAGATCACGTCCGCCTACAACGGCAGCGCCGGTCCCGGCTCGTTTCTGACCAATTCCGGATTGATCGACGGCAGCGGCAACTATGCAGCCATCGATGTGACGTCGAATGCGCCGAACAATGACCGGATGACGATCAACCTGCTGCCGGGCTCGCGGGTGATCGGGCAAATCCTGCTCTCAGGCGAGGCGAACGATCCCGACAAAGTGGGAACGACGGTCAACATCCAGGGCGGCCGCGGCGCTTCATCGATTCTGACGTTCGGCGACAGCACCGGCTGGTCAGGACTCGTCGACACGGCCTCGCACGTCAACGTCAGCGGCGTTCCCTACGTCGTCAGCGGCAATTCGGTCGCAATGGTCGATCCTTCGTCATTCGGCGTCGCCGACCGCAACGTCGTCGACGTGACGCATGCGATCGCCGGCCTCGCATCGGGCCGGCTCGGCGGAGCCACACCGGTCACCAGCGACGGCACCGCGATGGGTTTCGCGCCGTCGGGCAATGTCGCGCGCGACATGTTCAACGATGCTTTCGCCGCGATCCCGGGCATGGCTTATGCCGGCCAGGATCGCGTGCTGGCGAGCAATCCCAATTATACGGCTGCGGACGGCACCAGCGTCTGGGCGCAGGGTTTTGGCGGCCGCCGCGTGGCGCCGGAAGACGGCTTGATGCTGCGCTCGGTCAACAGCTTTTATGGCGGCGCGATCGGTATCGACAAGATCGTGCAGCCGCAGTTGCGGCTCGGCGCTCTCGTCGGCGGAGGCAATCTGCAATCAAACCTCGCCGCCGATGCCGGCCGCACGGCCAGCGATCTCGGCTTTGCCGGCATCTACGGGCGCTATGCGCTGAGCGGCGCGTTCCTCGATTTCTCGCTGCTCGGCGGCGGCAGCGGCAATGCCGCGACCCGCCGGATCGAGAACAATCTCGTCGCTGGGGGCGTCGAGTTTGCGCGCGGACATTATTCGGGATGGTTCGTCAGTCCGGAACTCGCCTATGGGTTCGACCGGGCAATCGCCGCCGGCCTGACGATGACCCCGACCGTGCGGGTGCGCTATCTCGCCGCCGGGTTCGGCGGCTACCAAGAAAGCGGTTCGGCCGCCAATCTCGACGTCGGCAGCCGCCTCAGCCATTACTTCGAGGAACGCGGCGGCGTGACGCTGACGCGCAGTCTTGCCGGTGTTGCGCAGGGCATGCTGAAGGTTTCCGGATCCGCCGGCATGGTTGGACTGCAGCGGGCGGGCGACGCCAACGTCAACGCCGTGCTGCTCGGGCAAAATCTCGCATTTGCCGCGCCGGGCAGCGGCAACGTCGTCGGCTATTTCGTCGGCGCCGGCCTCGACTGGCGTCACAGCTCCGGCGTCTCGTTATTCGCGGCGGCAGAATTCAACGAGATGTCCGATGCGAGCCGGACCATCGCCGGGCGTGGCGGAATCAAGATCGGTTTCTGAGCCGCCGGACGACATCGCATCCTTCGTCGAAGGCGCCGATGGCAAGAGCGCCCGACTGCGAGGCCGGGCGCTTGCATTTGCCGGCGGGTGCGACGAAGCCTTACGCCGCGCGCACCTTGGCGAGGAAGCCGTCGACCGCGCTGCGCAGCGCGCCGGACTGGTTGTCCAGCTCGCGGGCGTTGGTGAGCACGTCGGTGGCCGCGTTGCCGGTCGCTTCCGCGGCCGAGGTGACGCTGCCGATATTGGCGTTGATCTCGCTCGAACCGGCCGCGACCGACTGGATGTTGCGGGCGATCTCGCGCGTCGCCTCGCCCTGCTGCTCGATCGATGCGGAAATGCCCGCGGTGATCTCGCTCATCTCGGCGATCGTCTGGGTGATGCCGGAGATGGCCGTGACCGCGTCGCTGGTCGAAGTCTGCATCGCCGCGACCTGCGCAGAGATTTCCTCGGTCGCCTTGGCGGTCTGGTTGGCGAGCGCCTTGACCTCGGAGGCGACGACGGCGAAGCCGCGGCCGGATTCGCCGGCGCGGGCCGCCTCGATGGTGGCGTTGAGCGCGAGCAAATTGGTCTGCGCCGCGATCGAGTGGATCAGCTTGACGACCTCGCCGATCTTCTCGGCGCCGGTCGAGAGCACCTGCACGGTGGCATTGGTACGCTCGGCGTCGCTGACGGCGCGGCTCGCCACTTCGGTCGAGCGGGTGACCTGGCGGGAGATCTCCGCAACCGAGCTCGACAGCTCTTCGGCGGCCGCTGCGACCGTGCCGACATTGCCGGAGGCCTTTTGCGAGGCAGCGCCGACCGTCGCCGCACGCGACGAGGCGTCGCTGGCGGTTGCCGTCATCGACTGCGCCGTCGTCTGCATGCCGGCCGCGGCCGAGGAGACCGAGCGGACGATGCCGTTGACGCTGCGTTCGAAGTCGTTGGCGATGCCCTCCATCGTACTGCGACGTTCTGCCGCGGCACGTTCCTTGGCATCGGCTTCGGTCTTCTCGAGGTCGCGGATGCGGACCGCATTGTCCTTGAAGATCTGCACGGTGGCGGCCATCGCGCCGACCTCGTCGCCGCGGCCGACGCCGGGAATGTCACCCTCGAGCTTGCCGTCGGCGAGATCCTTCATGCGCATGCCGAGCAGCGCCAGCGGACGGCTGATGCCGCGGCTGATCAGCCAGGCGACGCCGCCGGCGACAATGAATATGCCGAGCATGGCAAGACCAAGCATCCAGTAGACCGGGCCCATCTTGGTGTCGATGTCGTCGAGATAGGCGCCGGTGCCGAGATACATGTCGAAGCCGGGCACCGCCACCGCGTAGCCAAGCTTGCGGATCGGCGTCGGCTGGCCGGGCTTCACATACTCATAATACAGCAGGATCGACCCGTGGGCCTTGACGCCGTCCATCAGCTCAACGGACAGTTTTCGGCCGTTGGTCACGACATCCATGCGGTTGGCGCCGATTTGCTTGGGATCAGGCGCGAGCTGCGTGATGCCATCATAGGACGTGCCGAACAGATAGCCCGCGCCGTTGTCGTAGGTCATCGCATTGCCGTAGCGGCGAAGCTCGGCCAACGCCGCGTCCTTGGTCAGCTCGCCGGCGTCGACGCGCTTCTTCAGCGCGGCCGCATAGTTGCGCGCCAGCTCGACGATCGCCTTGGCCTGGTCGATGCGCGCGTTCACCATCTCCTGCTTCATCAGGTAGCCGGCGAGGACGCCGGAGATGCAGAGGCCAAACAAGGTGACGCCGACAAGAATGCCGAGCTTCGGGGCGATCTTCAGATTGCTCAACTTCACAGGATGGCTCCGGCAATAATGGGATACGGGCACGCGACCAGATCGATCAAAATCGAATCAATTTTTAGTGGAAGACCCCTTAGCAAGTTACTTACGCCCCTCCGTAGAAGCCCGGACGCAGCCGCGAAAACCGGCAATTTACTTCCGAGCCGACAACCGGGAATTGTACGCCGTCAGCTCGATTTCGCGTAAAAGACGCAAAGGCCCGCCCGCGGAGGCGGGTCACAACAAGAACCGACAAACCAAATCGGGAGCGAGACATGCCGAAATACAGGGTGGTGACGCCGAAAGGCGCGAGCTTCACGGTCGCGGGCAGCGACTATTCCTTTGAGCGCGAAGCGCTCGATCCGATCGACGCCGAAATCGTCGAGGCGCCCGCCAATGAGGCCGAGTTCATTGCCGCCGCGAAGACCGCCGACGCGATCTATGCCAAGGGCATCCCCATCACCAAGACCATCATCGACAGCCTGGAGACCTGCAAGGTCATCACGCTCGGCTCGGTCGGTGTCGACAGCGTCGACGTCAAGGCGGCGACCGCGCGCGGCATTCCCGTCACCAACATCCCCGACACCTTCATCGAAGAGGTCGCCGATCACGCCATGATGCTGTTGCTCGCGGGCTTTCGCCGCCTGGTCGAGCAGGACCGTATGGTGCGCGACGGACGCTGGGCCGAGGGCCGGCCGGCGCTGCTCAAGATCCCGAGGTTGATGGGCCAGACGCTCGGATTTGTCTCGTTCGGCCGCGTCGCGCGTGCCGTTGCGAAGCGTGCGGCGCCGTTCGGCCTGCGCATGATGGCCTATGATCCCTTCATCCAGGAAACGCTGATGTACGACCACGGCGTGATCCCGGCGACGCTGAACGAGGTGCTGTCGCAATCCGACTTCGTCTCGATGCATGCCCCGGCAAGGCCCGAGGTGCATCACATGCTGACCGAGAAGCACTTCCGGCAGATGAAGAAGGGCTCGATCTTCATCAACACCGGCCGCGGCGCCACCGTGGACGAGGAGAGCCTGATCAAGGCGCTGCAGGAGGGCTGGATCGCGCACGCCGCCCTCGACGTGCTGGAGAAGGAGCCGCCCTCGCACAATAATCCCCTGCTCGGCATGGAGAACGTGACGCTGACGGCCCACGTCGCCTCGGCCTCGGCACGGTTTGACGAGGCGCGCAAGCGCCGGGTGGGCTACGAATTGTCACTGGTGCTGCAGGGCATGTGGCCGGTAAGCTGCGTCAATCCGTCGGTACTGCAGACGACCTCGCTCCGTCGCTGGCAACCCGTCAGCATGGATCGCGGGCCGAACAGCTAGGCGGCCGGCGCAAAGGCGCCAACGACCGGAACGACCCTTCACCGGCGATCAACGCCGGGAGGGGAACATCATAGGGAGGTACTGATGAGGAACGACATCACACGTCGTGATGCCTTGGCGCTGGGCCTATCCGCTGCAACGTTTGCTGCCACCGGTGCTGCAGCGCAAACATCCAACATCAAAGCTGCCGACGTGGCGGCGCCCAAGCGCGAGATCGAGAAGGGCGCGTCCTTGCGCATGCTGCGCCCGGTGCGTTTCGTCCAGGCCGACGAGGATGTGTTCCGCGCCAACGCGGCGAAGTTCACCAAGGAGACCGGCGTCGAGGTCAAGGTCGACTTCGTCGGCTGGGAAGACATCAACCAGCAGACCGCGGTCACCTCGAACTCCGGCGCGGGCCCCGACATCATCATCGGTTTCTCCGACGCCCCCCATATCTATGTCGACAAGCTGATCGAGCTGACAGACGTCGCCGACTATGTTGGCAAGCGCTATGGCGGCTGGCTGCCGCTGGCGCAGCGCTACGGCAAGAAGAACAAGAGCGACGCCTGGATCGGCTTGCCGTTCGGCGCCACCGCGGGGCCCCTGATCTACCGCAAGTCGATCCTGCAATCGGTCGGCTTCGACAAGGTGCCGGAAGACCATGCCGGAATCCTCGACCTCTGCCGCAAGCTGCACAAGGCCGGCAAGCCGGCCGGCTTCGCACTCGGCAATGCCAAGGGCGACGGCAACGGCTTCGCCAATTGGGCGCTGTGGTCGCACAACGCGTCCCTGCTCGACGAGGAAGGCAATGTCGTCATCAACAGCAAGGAGACGATCGCCGCGCTGAACTGGGTCAAGGAGATCTACCCCACTTTCATCGCGGGCACGCCATCGTGGAACGACGTCAGCAACAACCGTGCCTATTCCTCGCAGGAGATCTCGCTGACCGCCAACGGCGTCTCGCTGTACTTCTCGCTGAAGAACGACCCGGCGACCAAGGCGATCGCCGAGGACAGCGAGCACCAGCTGCTGCCCAAAGGCCTCGCCAAGGTCTCTCCGATGGCCGGTCTGACGCTGAACGCCATGGTGTTCAAGCACAGCCCCTACCCCAACGCCGCCAAGGCCTTCCTGCAATACATGTTGGAGAAGGACCAGTACGAGCCGTGGCTCAACGCCAATTCCGGCTACTGGTCGCAGCCGCTGGCGGCCTATGCCGAGGCCGCCGTGTGGTCGCAGGATCCCAAGGTGAAGCTGTTCAAGGACACCATGAACAGCACCTACTATGACGGCTACAAAGGTCCGATCTCGACGGCGACCGGCGCCGTCAGCGCCGACTACGTGCTGATTCAAATGTGCGCGTCTGTCGCCACCGGCGCGGCCACGCCGGAAGCCGCCGCCGCGGAAGCCGAGCAGCGCTGCAAGCGGTACTTCCGGCGACAGAGGTAGCGGACGACCGAGCCGTCGTCATTGCGAGGAGCACTTGCGACGAAGCAATCCAGACTATCGCCTCAGAGACAGACTGGATTGCTTCGCTTCGCTCGCAACGACGAGTGTAGCGACAGCATAGAACAGGACGTCGACACGCATGTCCGTGACCACCCTCTCCTCTCCCGCCCTGGCGCACCGGCAGCCCTCCTGGCTGGTGCGATTGTTCGACTACAAGCCGTTCCTGATCGCGATGTGCCTGGCGCCCGCGATCGGGCTGCTCTCGGTGTTCCTCACCTATCCGCTCGGCCTCGGCATCTGGCTGGCTTTCACCGATACCACGATCGGCCGGCGCGGCATTTATGTCGGCTTCGAGAACTTCCAGTATCTGCTCACCGATCCCCTGTGGTGGAACGCGGTCTTCTACAGCGTGGTCTATACGGGGATCGCGACCTTCGGGAAGTTCGCGCTCGGCTTCTGGCTCGCGCTGCTGCTCAACAACCATTTTCCGTTCAAGAGCATCTTGCGTGCCATCATCCTCTTGCCCTGGATCGTGCCGACCGTGCTCTCGGCGCTGGCGTTCTGGTGGATCTACGATCCGCAATTCTCGATCATCTCCTATTTGCTGGTCGATGTGCTGCACTGGCGATCGAGCAATGTCGACTTCCTCGGCTCGCCCTGGCCGGCGCGGTTCTCGCTGATCGCGGCCAACATCTGGCGCGGCATTCCCTTCGTCGCGATCTCGCTGCTGGCGGGCCTGCAGACCATCTCGCCCTCGCTCTACGAGGCCGCGATGCTCGACGGCGCCAGCGCCTGGCAGCGCTTCCGCTACATCACCTTCCCGATGATGATGCCGATCCTCGCCATCGTCATGACCTTCTCGATCATCTTCACCTTCACCGACTTCCAGCTGGTCTACGCCATCACCCGCGGCGGACCCGTCAACTCGACCCATCTGCTGGCGACGCTGGCGTTCCAGCGCGGCATCGCCGGCGGCGAGCTCGGCGAAGGTGCGGCGATCGCGGTGTCGATGATCCCGTTCCTGGTGTTCGCGACGCTGTTCTCCTATTTCGGCCTGGCGCGCCGCAAATGGCAGCAGGGAGAGGCCAATGACTGACACGGTCGCGCAACAAGGCATCGCGGACGCCAAGGCCGCCCCCGACACCATGGCCTGGGATTCCGGGCTGCGGCGGCTGATGATGATCTATTTGCCGCTGGGCTGCTTCGTGCTGATCCTGCTGTTTCCGTTCTACTGGATGGCGATCACCTCGTTCAAACCGAACGCGGAGCTGATGAACTACCGGGATCACAACCCGTTCTGGATCTCCTCCCCGACGCTGGCGCACATCAAGCACCTGCTGTTCGACACCGCCTATCCACGCTGGCTGTGGACAACGATGACGGTGGCGATCGGCTCGACCACGCTGTCGCTGATCGCATCGACGCTCGCCGCCTATGCGATCGAACGGCTACGTTTCCGCGGCAGTCCTTATGTGGGCCTCGGCATCTATCTCGCTTATCTCGTGCCACCCTCGATCCTGTTCATTCCGCTCGCCACCGTCGTGGTGCAGTTCGGCCTGTTCGACTCGCCGCTGGCGCTGATCCTCGTCTATCCGACCTTCCTGGTGCCGTTCTGCACCTGGCTCCTGATCGGCTATTTCAAGTCGATTCCCTACGAGCTGGAGGAATGCGCGCTGGTCGACGGCGCGACGCGCCTGCAGATCCTGCGCCGGATCACGCTGCCGCTGGCGGTGCCCGGGCTGATCTCGGCCGGCATCTTCTCCTTCACGCTGTCCTGGAACGAGTTCATCTATGCGCTCGCCTTCATCCAGAGCGGCGCCAACAAGACCGTGCCGGTCGCGATCCTGACCGAGCTCGTCACCGGCGATGTCTACCAATGGGGCGCGCTGATGGCGGGATCGCTGCTGGGATCGCTGCCGGTCGCGGTGTTCTACTCGCTGTTCGTGGATTATTACGTGTCCTCGCTGACCGGGGCGGTGAAGGAATAGTTTATCGTGCTATCCTGATAGATCGGCCGCCTTTCTTGGCGCAAACAGCTGCGACGGCGACGGGTTTTGTCGTTGGCGCCGCCAAGACATATCCAAGAAAGGGACCATCGCATGGCGTCGCTGAAACTCCCCGCACTGTCCCGACGTGGCTTTTGCCTGTGCTGCGTTGGCGGCGCCTTTGCCGCCACGACCGGCTGGCTTAGCCCGAGGGAAGCCTTCGCCGAAGCGCGCGGCATCGTGAGCCTGATCAAGGACAGCGCAGCGACATCGCCCATCACGACCTACAAGCTGCGCAACAATATCAGCGTGCTCGAAGGATCCGGCGGCAATATCGCCGTGCTCACCGGATCCGATGGCAAGCTTCTGGTCGATGCCGGCATCGGTGTCTCGCGGCCCCAATTGACTAAGGCGCTGGCCGAGCTCGGCGGCGAACCGGTCAAGCATCTGATCAATACGCATTGGCACTTCGACCACGCCGATGGCAATGACTGGTTGCACGCCGCCGGCGCGAAGATCATCGCGCACGAAAATACCCGCAAGCACCTGTCCGTTGTGCAGCGCGTCGAGGATTGGGACTACAACTTCCTGCCTCTCGCGACGAATGCAGTCCCGACGGAGGTCTTCGCCAAGGACCATCATCTCAAAGTCAACGGCGCATCAATCGCGCTGAGATATAGCGGTCCGGCTCATACCGATGGCGACATCTCGGTGATGTTTGCCGAGGCCAACATTCTTCACGCCGGTGACACCTACTGGAACAACATCTACCCTTTCATCGACCATTCAACCGGTGGCAGCATCGGCGGCATGATCGCGGCCTGCGACGCCAATCTGGCAGTCGCCAACAACGACACCATCATCATCCCCGGTCACGGCAAACCCGTCAGCAACAAGGCAGAGCTACAGGAATTCCGCGACATGCTGGCCGCCATCAGGGACAATGTCGGCAATCTCAAGAGACAGGGAAAGACACGCGACGAGACGGTCGCCGCCAAGCCCACCGCCAAATTCGACGCGAGGTGGGGACAATTTCTCATCGACCCCGGCTTCTTCACCAGACTGGTCTACGAGACCGCGTGAGAAGCAGCGCACGGTAAAGGAATAGCCCCAGCCTGCGGCCTTTCGCCCGGCTTCACAAAACTGCAACACGCGATCCGCATAAGGCGTGCGTCCGCCAACAGGAGACGCACATGCGCGCGACTTTTCTTTCCACCGTCGCAACGATCATTCTCGCCACAAGCTCGGCGCTCGCGCAGAGCGAGGGTGAATTCCCGGCCAAGCTCGCCGGCCACGTGGTGATGCCGGCCGCGACCTTCATCGACGCACCGGCCGATGCCCCCGCCGATCTCAAGACCTCCGGCAAATACACCACCGGCAAGCGCGTCGATGCGCTCGGCACCGTGATGGGCAAGTCGTATGAGCGTCCGACCGGCGTGTCGCTGCCGTTCAAGGGCCAGCCGCTGCAGGGCCATTCCGGCATCAAGACCATGCCCGACGGCAGCTTCTGGGTCGTCACCGACAACGGCATGGGCGCACGCGCCAACTCGCCGGATTCGATGCTGTACCTCAACCGCTACAAGATGGATTGGGCGGGCGGCAAGATCGAGCGGCTGGAAACCATCTTCCTGCACGATCCCGACAAGAAGGTGCCTTTCCGCATCGTCCACGAGGATACGCAGAAGCGCTATCTGACCGGCTCCGACTTCGATACCGAAGGCTTCCAGATCATCGGCGATGTCTTCTGGATCGGCGACGAGTTCGGCCCCTACATCCTGAAGGCCGACAAATCGGGCAAGATCCTCGGCGTGTTCGAGACGGTTGCCGACGGCAAGCCGGTACGCTCGCCCGACAATTGGGCAGTGGCGACCCCGGGCGCGCCTGGCGCGACCTACACCAACGTCAACCTCCGCCGCTCCAAGGGCTATGAGGGCTTTGCTTCGTCCAAGGACGGCAAATTCCTCTATGGCTTGCTCGAAGGCCCGCTGTGGGATGCCGAGAAGAAGGATTGGGAGAAGGTCGACGGCAAGGAAGCCTCCCGCATTCTCGAATTCGACGTCGCCGCGGAGAAGTTCACCGGCCGCTATTGGCAGTATGTGTTCGAGCAAAACGGCAACGCGATCGGCGACTTCAACATGATCGATCAGGCCTCCGGCCTCATCATCGAGCGCGACAACGGCGAAGGCACCGCCGACAAGGCCTGCCCGCAAGGCACCCGCGGCGAGAACTGCTTCCCGGATCTCGCCAAGTTCAAGCGCATCTACAAGATCGAGCTCACCGACGCCAATGTCGGCAAGCCCGTGCGCAAGATCGGCTATATCGACCTCATGAAGATCAGGGATCCCGACAAGAAGGCGCGGAAGCCGCTGAACGACGGCGTCTACACTTTCCCGTTCTTCACCATCGAGAACGTCGATCGCGTCGACGACACTCACATCATCGTCGGCAACGACAACAATCTGCCGTTCTCTTCCAGCCGCGATCCCAACAAGGCCGACGACGACGAGTTCATGCTGCTCGAAGTCGCCGATTTCCTGAAGGCGAAGTAGACCTGTCCCGCTCCTCTCCCGCTTCCCGCGGGGGAGGAGCTCCCTCACTTCCCGAAGATCACCGGGATGTTGATGGGAACGGTCGAATACGTGATCTCGGGCGGCATGGCCGGAAACGGTTGGGCCTGACGCATCATCGCCGCGGCCTGGGCGTCGAGCGCCGCGATGCCCGACGATCCGCTGACGCGGCTGGACAGGACCTGGCCGCCGCGGCCGAGCGTGAAGCTCAGCCTGACCACGCCTTTCTGACCATTGGCAGCCGCCGGATATTGATGAAAGCGCATCAGATGCGCGCGGACGCGCTGGTAGTAAGTCGCCATCGCCGAAGCGACCGCACCGGCGCTCACGGCCGAGGCCAGCGGAGCCTGGCGCTCCGCACGCGGCGGCGCGCTGGTGCGGGGGGCGGGCGGCGCCTCCGACGGTTTCCGGGCATCAGGGCGCACCGTCTTGGGCTTCACAGGCGCGGGCTTCTCCACGGGCTCGACCTTGGCCGGCTCAGGCTTCGGCGGACTTGGCTCGCGCTTCTGCTCCGGCGGCGCCACAACGTCCGGCTTCTCCTGCGGCGGCGTTGATGGAATCATCTCTTCGACGGCTTGCTGCTGCACTGGCTCGGGTGGCGAGGCATCCGCCTGCTGCATCACCGGTCCCGGCGCGATATCGAGCGGCGTTGTCTGCGGCGCGGAGGTCTCCGGCGTCATGTCGACGAGGATCGCCGGCATGTTGACGCCCTGGTCCGGCACCTGCTTCAGCCAATTCATCGCGAGCAGTGCGGCGGCGAGATGCAACGCCACGATCACCGCTGCCGATCCGCCCCAGCGCGCGGCCTCGCGTTCGCCAAGCGGCTCGTGCAGGGCAAAGGCGTTCGCGGCCATCAACTGCGTCCGTCGAGGCCGACCAGGGCGACCTTGAGATAGCCGGCATTGCGCAGGGCGTTCATCACTTCAATCAGGTCGCCATAGGAGACGGCCTTGTCGGCGCGCAGATAGATCCGCTCGTCCTTGCGCCCCTTGGTGGCGGCGTCGAGCGCCGTGACCAGGCCCTCGCGCGCCATCGTCTCCTCGCCGACGGCCACGGTGAGATCCGGCTTCACCGTCACGAAAGTCGGCTTGTCCGGCCGCGGCGCGGGCTCGGCGGCGGTCGCCGGCAATTCGATGCCGATATCGACGGTGGCGAGCGGAGCGGCCACCATGAAGATGATCAGCAGCACCAGCATCACGTCGATGAACGGCGTGACGTTGATCTCGTGGGTGACGTCGAGATCATCCGGAGCGCCGCGCGAACCGAGCTTCGATGCACCGAGCTTTGCGGCCATGGCCCTACTCCGCCGCCCGCGCCAGGCGGAATTCCCTGTGGTCGCGCTGGCGGCTGACCAGCAGCATGAGCTGGGCCGAGGCGTCTGCGAGCAGGGCGCGGTAATTGGCGACGCCGCGGACGAGATGATTGTAGATCACGACCGCCGGGATCGCCGCGACGAGACCGAGCGCGGTGGCAAGCAGCGCCTCGGCGATGCCGGGCGCAACCACCGCGAGGCTGGTGGTGTGGCTCTCGGAGATGCCGATGAAGGCGTTCATGATGCCCCAGACCGTGCCGAACAGGCCGACGAAGGGCGCGGTGGCGCCGATGGTCGCGAGCACGCCGGTGCCGCGCGCGATCTGCCGTGACATCGCCGCCTCGACCCGCTCGAGCCGCAGCGCCACGCGCTCCTGCAGGCCGTCGTCGAGCACGCCGCCGGAGAGCTCGGCCTCCCTGGCGCAGGACTGGATGAGCTGGGCGACGGCGTCATGCGCGTCACCGGCGCGTGCGCAGGCCTCGGCCAACGTCATGTTGCCTTCGAGCGCGCGCGTCCGCCGCAAGGCGAGCGCGTCCTTGCGGCGCAGCTCGATGCTCTTGGCGAGCCACGCCGTCCAGGTCACCAGCGAGGCGACGGCAAGCCCGACCATCACCGTCTTCACGACGATATCGGCGCCGAGGAACATGCCCCAAGGGGACAGATTGCGCGGCAGCAGGGCCTCGTCGACCGCTAAGGCCGGCGCCGGCGCGAGCGCCAGCGCGATCGTCAGGATCACATGCCGAACCCCAACATTGCTCTGCATCCCGATCTCCCGATGGATTGAAGCGAGCTACGCCGCGATCCGGTCCGCAAGCCGGCGAAACCGCACCAGTTGATCCGCCCGCAACGCCCTTGTCTCGTCGCGACCGACGAACACCTTGAACATGATGCCGCCGTCGACGTTCACGAACGCCGCGAAGGCCGAGCTCTTGCCCATGAAGGGCCGCTCGACGAAGGCGACGCCTGCACAGCGCTCATGACGGAGATGGCCGTGCAGCCCCTTCGGCTGCATCAGGTTGAAATAGCCGCGGCCGATCTCGCCCGCGGGGACGGCGCCGGTGAATTCGAAGATCGCATCGTCCGTGTGCACGATCAGCGTGACCTCGCCCCATTCCGCGATATCCTGCATGGCGGCGGCGAAATGCTCGCCGCTGCCGATGCGCACCATGGTCGGCGGCAGCGCCTCGATCACCGCGCGCGGGGTGACACCGCGCTCGCGCGCGACGTCCTCGATCACCGCGCCGGGATTGTCGGCCATGTACGCCTTGAGATCAGCGAGATCGGTGCTCAACATGTCCGGCTCCTCTCCTGCGCCATCTGTTCAAGCGGCCGCGGCCTTGCGCTCGCTCTGGATCACCTCAAAACCCTCGAACTTGGGGTGACCGAGATAAAGGCTCTCGCCGGTCCGGTTGTCGGCGCGGGCATGGGCGCGGCGGAATTCCTCGGAGCGGGTCCAGGCCTCGAACGCGGCCTTGTCGACCCAGGAGGTGTGCGACGAATAGAGCGTGTGGTCCTCGGCCTCCGGGCCCTTCAACAGGTGAAATTCGACGAAGCCCGGCATGCTGCCGAGATAGGATTCGCGCGTGGCCCAGACGGTTTCGAACGCGGTCTCCGCCCCCTTCTTCACCTGGAAACGATTCATGGCGATGAACATCAAAGTCTCTCCTTCTGATCAAAACGAAACGCGCCGCAGCCGCGCTGGAGCATCAGCGCGGCCCGGCGGAGGTTTGTGGTGCTGCGATGCGCGTTACGCACCTCCAAAGTGGATCTTCATGCCGGTCTTGTAGACCCTGCCCGGCCCGGGGCTCGACCACAGCACGTCGTTCTGCGTGGTGCCGTCGGTCGACGAGCCGGGAATGGCGTAAGGCCGGTAGTACTGGTTCAAGAGATTGTCGATCGAGGCCGAGAACACGATGTCCTTGGTCGCGTTGTAGGTCATGTACAGATTGACCAGCTCGTAGCCGGTTGCCGGCAGATAGCCGGCGGGCACATCATTGTTGGCGCCGAACGAGGCCCACTGCGCCGACAGGATCAGGGTGCGATCGAGCAGGCGGACACCGCCCGTCGTGACGACCTTGCGCGGGGTGATGGTCGCGAGCCCGACATTGGTGACGGCGTTCTTGCCCTGGATGTAATGACCGGCGACACCGATGAACCAGTCGCCGGCATCGTACATCGTTTCCGCCTCGAAGCCCTGGATGCGGGCCTGCGCGATGTTCTGGTACTGGTAGTACTGGCTGAAGGAGCCGAACGGCGGCACAGCGACCGGCGCCGACGCGACGAGGTCGATGTAGTCGGAAACATCGTTGCGGAACAGATTGATCTTGCCGCGGAAGGAGTCGCCGGCGCTGAAGATATTGTCGTACTTCAGGTTGATGCCGACTTCCTTGTTCTTGCCGACTTCCGGGCGAAGGTTCGGGTTGGGCAGGAAGCAGAACAGGCCGACGGTGCCGTCGGGACATGGGAAGAACGCCGGTCCGCCGCCGGTTGCGTGCGCGCCGGAGATCACCGTCTCGGTGATCGACGGTGCGCGATAGCCTTCGGCGTAGCTGACATAGGGCTGGAAGCCCGGAACCGGCGTGACCCCGAGGGTGATCTTCGGCGAGAAGCGGTCGCCGCTGCCGTTGGTCTTGCCCGATTCCAGATCGTAGCGATCGTAGCGAATCGCGCTCACCGCCTCGAACCAGGTGCTGTAGTTCTGCTTCAACTGCAGGAAACCGCCCGACACGGTACGGATGCCGCTCGGCGTGGTGATGTTGGAATTGCCGCGGCTGTCGGTCGTGATCACGTCGTCCTGGAACGCATCGAAGCCCACGGTGAGTGCGTTGCGCCAGTCGCCGACATTGAATCGCGTCGTGTTGTTGGCGTCGATGCCGTAGGTATTGAGGACATAGCCGCGCTTGTCGCCAACGCAGCCCGAAACGTTGTTGCCGAAGCCACCGTTGCAATAGGCCGACGGTGTCGTGCCATAATGATAGGTCTTGGTCTGGTCGTTGTCGGTGCGATTGCCGTAGACCGACATGTGCCAGTCAAACAGATTGTCGCTGGGCAACGCGTAGTTCCAGGTGATTGTGCCGGTGTAATTCTTGGCGTCGGACGCATAGACCGATGAACCGCGATTCAACGCGATCAAGGCGGGAGTCGTCGTCGGGCCCCGGTTGAACTGGCCGATATCGTATTGATAGTCCTGGAAGATGGCGCCGAACTTGACCTCGTGGCCGAGCGCGGGACGGACCGTGAGCTTCATCAGCCCGCTCTCGACCTGGTTACCGGTGTTGCCGATCTCGGTGCCGTTGCCGTCCTTGTAATTGCCTTGCGTGCGATAGACCGCGCCGCCGAAAATATCGACATCAGGCGTGGCGCGTACGCCGCCGAACACCGAGCCTAGGCCGCGATTGTTGTTGGAGCCATAGGAGCCCGAGAGATCGACGCCCCAGCGCTCGCCGGGGCGCAGCACGTCCTCGATGTCCTTGGTCCGGAACGAGACGAGGCCGCCGATCGCGCCGGAGCCGTAGATGTTGGCGGTCGGACCGCGCACGACGTCGACACCCCCGACCAGTTCGGGATCGAGGAAGAAGGAGCCGCTCGCATTGTGGCCGGTGCGCTGGTAGTTCTGGCGCGCACCGTCGACGACCACCGCGACGCGCCCGAACTCCTGCAAGCCGCGGATGTTGATGACGGTCGCGGGATCATCGCCGCGCTCCTGGAACGACACGCCGGGCACCGCGTAGAAAACATCCGACAGCCGGTTCGGCTGAAGCCCCTGGATCTTGTCGAGCGTCACCGTGCTGACCGGCGCGAGCGAGTCGATCGCACGCTCCTCAACCTTCGTTGCAGCAACCGTGATCGCATCGAGCGTCTGCACGGGCGCAGCGCCGGCGGCCTGGGCGCGGGCGTTCATCATTTCGGGCGCCGCCTGCTGCGCGACTTGCGGCTTGGCTTGTTTGCGCCTGGCCTGCTTCGGCCGCTCCGAGGCCGCATTTTCAGCCTGCGGCGATGCGGTCTGCGCAAGACCGCCCTCCGCCGTGATCACCGCGATTGAAACCACCGACGCGCCCAAAATCAGGGCGCGCGAATACCTAGCCCCGTCAGCCATATCAGCCCCAGCCTGCACTTCACTTTAGCTATTTCGGTCTGTTGGCTGGCGGGCGCTCGCAACGCGGGCGACTGGCTGGCTGATTGTCTCAAGAGGCGGGCATGTTCCCCGCTGCAAGAAATGGTTACGTGGCGATAGTCTGACGGTCAATGACATCACGTTACAGTTTATATCGATTGTAAATTGCAGCCGTTGGAATGCGCCTCCTGCCGCTTATACAAACAAGCAGCACTCCAGGATTTCGAAGGCGCATCACACTTCACATGTCAGCAATGTCCGCAGACAACAATGGCGGCGCGGCGGGGGCGGCAGAAAGCCCTTCTGCGACAACGAGAACTCTCATCATGCGCGGGAGCCGGATCGACAGCCGCGAGCTGTTCGCCGCCGAGCGCGAGATCATCATCGCGCATGGCGAAGACAATTACCGGCTTCGCCTGACCTCGCAGAACAAGCTGATCCTGACGAAGTAATCCGCAATGACATTTTGTCGCAGCTTCGCCACCCTCCTGCTCTCCAGCGGAATCGCGCTCGCCTCTGCCGCGCACGCCGCCGGCATCACCGTGCATGACGCGCGCAATCGCGAGATCGCCGTGACTGATTTCGCACGCACGGTCTCGATCGGCGGCGCCATCACCGAGATCCTCTATGCGCTCGGGCTCGAGAACCGGCTGGTCGGCGTCGACACCACGAGCCTTTATCCGGCGGCCGCGCTGCACGACAAACCCAATGTCGGCTACATGCGCCAGATCTCCGCCGAAGGCGTGCTGGGCCTCAATCCCACCCTGATCCTGGCGATCCAGGGCTCGGGTCCGCGCGAGACCATGGAGATCCTGGAAACCGCGAAAGTCCCGTTGGTGCTGGTGCCCGAGACCTTCACCGAGGACGGTCTGATCGAGAAGATCAAGCTCGTCGGCCATGCTATGGGCGTCGACGCACGCGCCGAATGCCTGAGCGCCGCGGTCGGCGCCGATCTCGCGCAACTCCGAACGCTGCGCGCCAAGGTGACCAAGCCGATGCGCGTGATGTTCGTGATGTCGCTCCAGAACGGGCGGGCCATGGTGGCCGGCCGGAAGACGGCGGCCGACGAAATCATCCAGCTCGCGGGCGCCGCCAACGCCGTCGACGATTTCGACGGCTACAAGATCATCGGCGACGAGGCGATCGCGGCGGCAAGACCCGACGTCGCGCTGTCGATCGAACGCGGCAAGGACTCGCTGCAGGCCGACGCGATCTATGCCCATCCCGGCTTTGCGCTGACGCCGGTCGCGGCCAACAAGGGCTTCATCACGATGGATGGGCTCTATCTGCTCGGCTTCGGCCCAAGGACTGCGGCAGCGGCGCGCGATCTCTCCGTAAGACTCTATCCCGCCTTGGCGGAGCGGAGCGATGCATTCACGTCGGCGCTGTCGGCGGCGAATTGCCGGCAATGAGCGTGACGATCGCGACCGAGCCGCGCAGCCCGAACCAACGCGCCCGCGCCGGACGGCCCTCCGCGTCATTGGCCATTCTCCTCCTGATCGCCGTGCTTGCGATCACCGCCATCGTCGCGCTAACCGTCGGCGCCGCCGGCATCCCTCTCTCCCGCCTGCCTGCCGCACTCGGGCTCTCAGGCGAGAGCACGGCCATGACGGCACGCGACCAGCTCGTGCTGTGGTCGATTCGCATTCCCAGGATCGCGGCGGCGGCGATGATCGGCGGCCTGCTCGCCGCGGCCGGCGCGATCATGCAGGGCCTGTTTCGCAACCCGCTCGCCGATCCCGCGCTGGTGGGCGTCTCCAGCGGCGGCGCGCTCGCAGCCGCAAGCACGATCGTGTTCACCGATTCGCGCTTCGGCGAGACGCTGCGCTTCCTCCAGACCGAGCTGCTACCGCTCGCAGCCTTTGCCGGATCGCTGGCCACGACCGCGATCCTCTACGGCATCTCGAGCCGATCGGGGCGCACCTCGATCGCGATTTTCCTGCTCGCCGGCGTCGCCATCACCGCCATCGCCAATGCCGGCATCGGGCTTCTGGTCTTCGTCGCCGATGACCGTCAGCTCCGCGACATCACGTTCTGGCTGCTGGGCTCGATGAGCGGCGTGACCTGGGCCAAGGCCGCCGCGCTGGCGCCGATCCTCGTCATCGGGCTCGCTGCTTGCGCCTTCGTCGCGCGCGGCCTCGACCTCCTGGTGCTCGGCGAGGCCGACGCCTTTCACGGCGGGGTCGATGTCGAGCGCCTGAAGCGGATCTCGATCGTCATGGTCTCCGCCATGACCGGCGTCGCGGTGTCGATCAGCGGCGTCATCGGTTTCGTCGGCATCGTCGTGCCGCATCTCTTGCGCCTCGTCATAGGACCTGCGCACCGGCTGCTGCTGCCCGCCTCGGTGCTATCAGGCGCGATCCTGATGGTCGGTGCCGATACGCTGGCGCGCACGATCGTCGCGCCGGCAGAGATGCCGATCGGCATTCTGACCGCGGCGGTCGGCGCGCCAGTCTTCCTGTTCATTCTGCTGCGGCAGCGCGGGTTCGCCTCGCTATGAGCACCGTGATCGAGGCGCGCTCTCTGAACAAGCGTGCCGGCCGCGCGACCCTGCTCGACGGCGTCAGCCTCACGGTTGCGGCCGGCGAGATGGTCGCCATCATCGGCCCGAACGGCGCCGGCAAATCGACGCTGCTGCGGTTGCTCTCCGGCGATCTCCAGCCGAGCGCCGGCGAGGTGCGCCTGAAGCAGCGCGACATCAGAAGCTTCACGCCGCGCGAGCTCGCCGCGCGCCGCGCCATGCTGTCCCAGCACATCAACGTCACCTTCCCCTTTACCGTCGAGGAGATCGTGCTGATGGGCGCGGGCGAGCGCAGCGCACGTGAGGCGGGCTTGCTCGTCGAGGCGGCCCTGGACGAGGTCGGCCTTGCGCATTTTTGCGACCGGCCATTGCCGACGCTGTCGGGCGGCGAGCAGCAGCGCGCCCATTTCGCCCGCGTGCTGGTGCAGCTCGCCTGCGGTGAAGCCGAGCATGGAGCTGGACTTCTGCTGCTGGACGAGCCGACCTCGAGCCTCGATCTGCGCCACCAGATCGACCTCGTCGAAGCCGCCCGCCGCCGCGCTGCCGGCGGCACGGCGGTGATCGCCATCCTGCACGACCTCAATCTCGCGATCCGCTTCGCCGACCGGCTCGTCGTGCTGGCTGGCGGCAAGCTCGCCGCAGATGGCCCGCGCGCCGATGTGCTCACCCGCGAGACCATCCGCGACATCTTCGAGATCGACGCCGTGGTGCATCGGAACGACGACGGCTTGCCTTACGTGCTGCCGCAATCGATGCAGGCGGCGGTGCCGCCGCGGTGAAGGTGCGCCTCTCGCCCCGCAAGCGAGGCGAGATAAGAGGGCGTCGCGCCTTGGCCCCTACCCCGCCGGGACGATCACCATGCTCTTGTCCTTCGGCCAGCGGATGCGCCAGGCGAAGTTGATGTCCTTGACTTCGCCGGGCTTGGCGTCGAACGACCATTCCAGCACGCCGCGCTTGTCGCGGATATCTTTTGCCGTGGGCGGCGTGGTCGCGGGCAGCATCTCGACAACGATGTCCTCGCTCTCGCTGACTGGCAGTTGATCCTCGATCGCGACCTTGATCGGGAAATCGTGACCGTTGCGGATGGTGGTCTTGAACGAACGCTCGTCGGTCTTGGACGTCGTGACCAGCAGGCCGGCCGAGCCTTCGTTGCGCTTGAGCACGGCGCGCTCGATCCTGACCTTGTCGTCGGCACCGAAGCCGAGCCGGACGATATCGTCCTTGGCCGACGCCGAGATCTTGCCGCGGCCGACAAAGACGCCGTCGCGATAGATCGCGACCTTGCCGGGCAGCAGCGTTGCGTCGTCGGTCTGCTTGAAGCTGGCTTCGAGGAAGGCGGTCGGGTCGATCACCGGCGCGGCGCGCACGGCCAGATCGGCCGGCACGGTCATGGCCGCGATGCGCAGGCTCTTGGCACCCTCCTGGGCGCCGAGGCTGACGCGGCCGGGAATCTTGAAGGTGGCCTGGAAGTCGCCGATCTCGGCGACGGCTTGCTGCTCGTCGGCGCGCTCCGCGATCTCCTCCCTGGATCTGGCAGCATAGGCGGGCACTTCCATCTTTCGCAGCATTGGCGCGGGAGCAACGGGCGCGGCCATATCCGAGACACTGCCCAGGGCGCGCGGCTTCGGCATCTGCGGATATTGCGCCAGTAGCGAATGCAGCTCCGGTGCGCTGCCGCCGCGGCTGATACGCACCGTGGAAACGCCGAGCGTGACGTTCGACCAGTCCTCCCCGGTCGATTGCGTGATCTCGGCGCGGCGGACCAGCTCCAGTTGCGGCTTGCGGTCCTTGGCGCCGGTGTCGAGGCGGGCGTCGTAGAGCGGCATCCAGCGCGCATTGCGCACATTGTAAGTGACCCGCAACGTCGCCTTGGTCGCAGCAGGCGCGGCGATGTCCATGCGGACCTCGAGCTTGCTCGCCGGCTTGGCCTTGCGCTCGGCGTCGAGCTGGGCGATCTGCCGGTCGATCTCGCGCAACTTGCGCGTGGCTTCGCGAACCGCGGTATCGGCGCTCGCAATTTCGTCGCCGACCGCGGCAAAGGCCGTGCGCCATTCGGCGATCGGCCGCGCCTCGCCTTTCTCGCCGATGCCGACGGGGGCGGCCTCCGCGAAGTGCTCCGCAAACTTGCGGCGGGCATTGGCCGAGTCGATCGCGCCTTGCAGGTCGGCGCGCTGGTCGTTCAGGGCTTCGAGCCGCTTTTCCAGTTCGGGCAGGTTGACCGGCGCCGCACGCGGCGGGCGCGCGTCGATCGTGCCGATGGTGAGCTTGGCTCCGCCTTCACCCTCGACACGGATCGAGGACGTATCGAGAGCCAGCGGAAAATCCTTCGCGACCAGCGTCGAGTCTCCGGATGGCAGGTCGATCGTGATGACGCGGGTGACGGTGGCGCCATCGGGATAGACCGTGACGGCGTCGATCGCCGAGTTGGTATCCAATTCGGCGGCCCATGACGGCGCTGCCGTCGCCATGGTCACCAGAACCAGGCTCGTGGTCGCCAAACATCTTGCGGTGATGCGCATAAAGTCCCTCCTGCCGGTATCGCCGCGCCGCCAGCCGGACGCACGCGATCAAATGCCTCGCCAACATGGTTGGACGCGGCAGGGAAGGAACTGGTTCGATTGGGGTTTCCTTGGGGCGCCGCTGCGGCGGCAGCAAGGCCGCGGAACGTTAGGCAGTCCCGCGGCAGTCCTCACGCCTGGGTCGTCGAACCCTGGCCGAAGATGCGCCGGAGCAGATCGGTCACGTTCTTCGCGCCGGCCTTCCTCAAAATGCTGGCGCGGTAGCCTTCGACCGTCCGCGCGCTCAGATGCATGCGGCGGGCGATCTCCTTGTTGGTCAGGCCGGCGGCAAGGTGCTCGAGCACGCCGACTTCGCGTGCCGTCAGTGGGTCGCAGCCGGGCAGCCAGCCCTGGCGGCTCGGGCCGGGCTGCGCGAATTCATCGATTGCCGCGTCGATCCGATCGACGATGTCGTGGGTGCGGAACGGCTTTTCGATGAAGTCGGCCGCGCCGTTCTTGATGGCGTCGACCGCCATGGCGATGCTGCCATTCGCCGAGGTCACCAGCACCGGCGCCATGCAGTTCTCCTCGCGCAGCCGCTTGAGCATGTCGAGGCCCGAGCGATCGGGCGGCAGCTCCATCAGTACGCAGGCCGGCATCCGCGTCTTGGCCTCTGACAACAGAGACGCGCCGTCGGCGAAGCAGATCACGTCATAGGCGCTCTGTTGGAGCGCGGTCGAAAGTTGTTCGCGGGAGGCAGCGTCGGTGTCGATGACGAATACCTCACCCTTGGAAAGCATGTTCCCCGGCATAATCCCGATCCAGCAATGTCTTGGTCAGATGATCCGAGACGGCAGCGGGCTCCATCGCCCAGCAACGCCGCCGTGAGCACGGCATTCACGCCAGTGCTTCGGTTTTCCTTATGTATGTTCCACCCGGTTCCTGAATTTGACGGATCGAGACAGAAACTTTACATTTCGGGACATCTGCGGGAATGGCTGGCAGGAACGGTTCGCATGACCGACCTCGTTCGCAGTGCAGGCTTGAGCTATTACCCGGAGATCGCCCGGTCGGTCGGGCTCGATCCCAAACAGATGATGCGCAAGGCCAGGCTGCCGCTGGCCTGCCTCGACACGCCAGACACCCTCATTGCCGTCGCCGGCCTGCGCCGTCTGCTCGAATTGTCGGCAGCGGCATCCGGCGCCGAAGATTTCGGCTTGCGTCTCGCCGAGCGCGGCGGCCTGACCAATTTCGGCGCGGTCGGCTTGATCGTGCGCGAGCAGGCGACCGTCGGCGAAGCCATCGAAGCGTTCTCGCGCTTCATCCATATCCACCACGAGGGCATGCGGCTGGACGTCACGCGCGGCAAGCAGACCGTGGCCGTCACGCTGCATCTGCGCGGCCGTCGGCCGATGGCGCCGCGCCAGTCGATCGACATGGCGCTCGGCAGCGTCCATCGCATCATCCAATCGCTGTACGGACATGACTGGCGGCCGCAGGAAGTCCACCTGCATTATCCGCCGCCGCACGATCGCAAGCGCTATAGCGACTTCTTCGGTTGCCGCGTCACCTTCAACGCGGATGAAGACGCGATCCTGCTGTCGGCGCACGACATGGAGCGCCGGATCCCCAGTGCGCATCCGCTGATCGCCACTTACCTGCGCAAGCGGATCGAGGCGATCGAGACGCGGCCCGCGAGTTGGGACGGGAAGGTCGACGAGGTCGTGCGGACCCTGCTCGCCAGCGGCGACTGCACAGTAGAGCGCGTCGCCGAGCATCTCGGCTGCACCCGCCGCACCATCCACCGCCACCTCGCGGCTTCAGGCACCAGCTTCTCGGCCATCCTCGATGCGCAACGCGCGGGTCTCGTAGTCCAATTGATTGACGACCCTGGCCGGCCGTTGGCCGACATCGCGGTGCAGCTTGGCTTCTCCGCGCAGAGCGCCATGGCGCGCTGGTTCCGCGGCCATTTCGGCTGCACCATCACCGACTGGCGCAAGGGCGTGCGGCCACAGGCAGCCGCACCCGACGCGCCCTCGGCGAGCGCAGCTTGAGCTCAGCGGACCGGTGCGGGCACACCCATCGTGGCGAGGGCACGCCGCCGGCTGCCGGCGAGCAGCGGGCCGAATGCGACGGCAAAGCCGAGGAAGGCGACGAGCCAGCCGCAGGCGGCGATGTGCAACAAAAGATCGCTCTGCGCGGAAAACACCACGGCGGCAACTCGGGCCAGAGCCGCGATGACGACCGCAGCATAGATTCCCTGAACCGCCGGCGAAGCGGTCAACGCCTGTCCGGTATGACCAAGGCTGGCGCGGGTCATCACGGCGAGCGTCATGGTTCCCGCCGCACCCGTCATCCAGGCGTGGATGCCGGCGCTTGGCGGCAGCGTTCCGAGAACCGCCAGAGCGTGCAGGATGAAGCCGAGCGGCACGAACACGTAACCAATATGCAGGATCACCAGCAGCCGCTCGCGAAAGGTGCGATCGCCGGCCCAGCGCGCAAGCCGCACCAGATGCAGGCCGCCGACCAGCGCCATCAAGACACCGGTGACGGCATTCAACGGCGCCACGACCCACGAGATCAGCGCGAGCGCGCTCAATCCGATCACCGCACCGTCGAAGCGTGCGAACGGCACCGGCAGACGGCCGGGATTGAACTTGACCAGCCAGTTGCGGGTGAAGCTCGGAATGATGCGACCGCCGATCAGCGCGATCAGCAGCACGACCACACCGATGCCGACGCGGATGCTGACATCGGCCGCACCCTGGTCATGCGCCTCGATATGAAAAGCGACGTTGCCGGCGAGCAGAACGGACACCAGCGCCACCACGGGCAGGTTACGCCAATTGCCGCCCGCGATGATCTCACGCGCCGCGGCGGCGACGACCAGCGTCAGGAAGGCGGCATCGACGACCAGCGCGAACGCCCAGCCGATATCGGCCGACAACGTCACCGCGGCACGCCCGGCAAGCCAGACCGTCACCAGCGCCCCCAGCGAGGTGCCCTGGATCGGCAACCGCCCGGTCCAGTTCGGGATCGCCGTGAACAGGAACCCGGTGATGACAGCCGGCAGGAAGCCATAGAGCATCTCGTGGACATGCCAGTCGCGCGGGGCGAACGCGGAACTCACCGACAATTCGCCATAGAACATCGGCAGCCAGGCCAGAATCGACAGCCCCGCCTGGATCGCGGCCAGCAGGAAAAAGGGCCGAAAGCTGTTCGCAAATAGCGGCCAGCCCTGAAAGTTGCGGGATCGGGCTCCAGCCATGGGGGTCAACTCCAGTCAATTTCAGTTCGTTGCTTGGAAAAATACTGCCACCCGGCCGTCCCGTTTTGCGCTATCGCAAACTGTCGGACGATTGCAGGTGCCATCACACTCCCCAGTGCCAAGGAGGCAGAATGGCCAAGGTCGACACATCGCTGGTTGCGCATTTGCCGCTGTTTGCCGGCATGACGCCGGAAGCTCTGGACGAGATCCTGCGTGAGGCCCGTTCGGCGCGTTATCCCAAGAACAGCGCCATCTTCGAGCAGGGCGCGGACGCGCAATCCTTCTTCCTGCTGCTGCACGGCCATGTCCGCGCCGCCAAGACGACACCGACCGGCGAGCAGATCGTGGTGCGCTATGTCGCGCCCGGCGAGACCTTCGGCCTCGCCATGGCGATCGGTGCCGCGCGGTATCCCGCGACAGCGATCGCGGTCGACGACAGCGTGGTGCTGATCTGGCCGACCTCGGCCTGGCCGCGGCTGGTCGAGCGGTTTCCCTCGCTTGCCGCCAACACGCTCCAGACCGTCGGCACGCGCCTCCAGGAGAGCCACACCCGCATCCTGGAAATGTCGACCCAGCAGGTCGAGCAGCGCGTCGCGCATGCGCTGCTGCGCCTCGCCAAGCAGTCCGGCAAGAAGCTCGACCGCGGCATCGAAATCGACTTCCCGATCAGCCGCCAGGACATCGCGCAGATGACCGGCACCACGCTGCACACCGTCAGCCGCATCCTGAGCGGTTGGGAAAGCCAAGGGCTCGTCGAGAGCGGCCGCCAGCGCATCATCCTGCGCGACCCGCACGGGATCGTCGTGTTGGCGGAGCGAAGCGCCGCCAGCGGATCGGCGTGAGCCGCACATCAGGACGTCTCCGCCCGAGATAGGGGTGAGGGCCGCTTCCGCTTACGGCGAAAGCCGTCCCTCACCCGGGAATCCGCGCGCGCCCGCGCGAATTCCAGACCGTTTCACGCCGGCACGCAATCGCACAAGGCGGCGAGGAATTTCTCGCGGTCAATGGAATGCTCGCGGCAGGCATCATCCACCGTGTGGAAGGTTGCGATCGGGCAACCGACACAGGCCATCTTGAAGGCCAGAAACACGCGGATCGTGTGCGGCGCCGTGCGCATGATGTCATCGACCAGATCGTCGGATCCAAAAGACATGGACATCTCCGTTCCGATCAGACGATAACGGGACGGAGCGGAATTTCTTTGTGGAAGCGCAAGCTGGTGCTGCTTCTCTCCGCCGCCAAGGAGGGGAATGGATTCCGGGCTCGCGCCGAGAGGCGCGCCCCGGAATGGCGGCGAGCGCGTTACACGGCGCGGCTGTGCAGCTGCTTTGCCGGATTGAGATGCGCGTCGAACGCGGCGGCGACGCTGCGGACCAGGAAGCGCGAATCCTTCGCGACTGCGAGACGGCTGCCCTCCAGCCTGACGACGCCGTCGGAGATCAGCGGCTTCAGACGCGCTGCCGAGTTCAGCATCTCGCCGGCCTCTGCTCCATGACGTGCGCAGATGTCGCCGAGGTCGGCGCTGAACTCGCACATGATCCGTTCGATGATGTCGGCACGCAGCCGGTCGTCGTCGGTGAGCCCGTAGCCCTTCGCGGTGGCGGGACGGCCGGCCGCGATGCTCTGCGCATAGGCGCCGATCTGCACCTCATTCTGGACATACCCTTGCGGCAAATGCCCGATCGCGCTCGCACCGAAACCGAGCAGGACTTCACCCTTGTCGGTGGTGTAGCCCTGGAAATTGCGCCGCAGCGTCCGCTCCTCGAACGCTACCGCCATGGAATCGTCGGGACGCGCGAAATGATCGAGCCCGATCTGCACGTAGCCGGCCTCCTTCAACGCATTGGCGATCGCACAGGCCTGGTCGTGGCGCGCGAGACCGTCAGGCAGCACGCCCTCGTTGATCATGCGCTGGTGCTTCTTGAACTCGGGCACATGGGCGTAGCCGAACACGGAGAAGCGGTCGGGCGCCAAAGTGAGGCTGCGCCGAACCGTATCCAGGCACGACGCGACAGTCTGGTGCGGCAGCCCGTAGATCAGGTCGAAATTGACGCCCGTAATGCCGGCGCGCCGAAGCTGCTCGACCACGGACGCCGTCTGCTCGAAGCTCTGCACGCGATTGATCGCCCTCTGCACCACGGGGTCGAAGCTCTGCACGCCGAGGCTTGCGCGGTTGACGCCGGAGAGCCGCATCGCCTCGACCATGTCGACGGTCAATGTGCGGGGATCGATCTCGACCGCGATTTCGGCCGAGGGCAGCACGAAGAATTTCTGGCGCATGGTCGCCATCAACTCGGCGAAAGCCTCCGGCGCCATGATCGTCGGCGTGCCGCCGCCGAAATGGATGTGCTCCACCTTGATGCGGCGGCCGATGGTTTCGGCAATCTGGACGATCTCGTTGCGCAGCGTCCGCTGATAGCCGGCGATGAGCTCGTCGCGGCGGACGATCTGGGTGTGACAGCCGCAATACCAGCACATCTCGCGGCAGAACGGGACGTGCAGATAGAGCGAGGCGCTGGCGCTCGCCGGCAGCTCCGCCAACCAGCTGGCGTAGGTGTCCGGACCGATCGCCTTCGAGAAATGCGGGGCGGTCGGATAGCTCGTATAGCGTGGCAATCGTTCTTCGCCATAGCTCGCCGCGAGATCAGCTCTCATGTCTTACCCATTCGTAAATTTCGGCCGTGTGCAGACATCACGGCAAATCACTGAATGTCCTTCACTAACCCGGATCCGAGGGGGCGACCTTGCGCTCGCGCAAAGTCGGCCCGGGAGGCGCCCGCCCGAGATTGCGCTCGCGCAAAGCGCAACGGCCGGCTCCAGGCCATGATGACGGCAATTCGCGCGGCATCCGGAGCGTTTGCCCATGAGGCTTCTCATCCTCGAACTGGTTCTTTCCCTGCTCGACGTCCGCGGTCATATCCCGCGTTTCGACGACTTCCGGCCGACCCCGGTCGCACCGGCCCCGGCCGGCGCCGGGCGCGCTCTGGCCGCCGTCATCGCTGTCCTCGCCGTGCTGGCACTGGCGATCTGGGCGGCGGTCTGGCTTGCCACGCATCTTTTCTAGCCGCATCTTTTCCAGGACCCGATCGTGATCCCGCGAGGACCGAGAGTCCGGCGGTTGCGGATCTGCGTATCGGCGCAGCAGACTGCGGCGGTCTCACCTGCGCGACATCCGAAGCGGACGAGGGCTTCTTCACGCGGCCCGACATCCGATCACGCCGGCGGACGCAATTAACGTCGTGTCGCCGATCCTGCTCCGCCAAGACACCTAGGTACTGTTGCGTAGCCGAATCCGGCAAAAGCTTGTCGCAGCGCAAACACTCTTGCCACGATCGGCGCACACTGCATCCGTCATCAAAACCTTTCCAAGATGAAGGATGCTTCCGATGTTCACCCGCAGAGCCGCATTGATCGGCGCCGCCGCGACCGCCCTGATGCTGGCGACCCCCGCGCTGGCTGCCGATGATCTCAAACTGCCGCGTCAAAAGGTAGATCTGGTCGCCCCGCCGTTCGTGCACGCGCACGAGCAAGCGACCAAGCAAGGTCCGAAGATCATCGAGTTCAAGCTCACGATCGAGGAGAAGAAGGTCGTCATCGACGAGAAGGGCACCACCTTCCAGGCAATGACCTTCAACGGGTCGATGCCGGGCCCGCTGATGGTCGTGCATGAAGGCGACTACGTCGAAACGACGCTGGTCAATCCCTCGACCAACACCATGCCGCACAACATCGACTTCCATTCCGCGACCGGCGCGCTCGGCGGCGGTGCGCTCACGCTGATCAATCCCGGTGAGCAGGTCGTGCTGCGCTGGAAGGCAACCAAGACCGGCGTGTTCGTCTACCACTGCGCCCCGGGCGGCCCGATGATCCCCTGGCACGTCGTCTCCGGCATGAACGGCGCCGTGATGGTGCTGCCGCGCGACGGACTGAACGACGGCAAGGGCCACGCGCTGAAATACGACAAGATCTACTATGTCGGCGAGCAGGACATGTATGTGCCGCGCGACGAGAAGGGCAACTTCAAGTCCTACGACTCGCCGGGCGAAGCCTTCACCGAGACCGAAGAGGTGATGAAGAAGCTGATCCCCACCCACGTCGTGTTCAACGGCAAGGTCGGAGCGCTCACCGGCAAGAACGCGCTGACCGCCAATGTCGGCGAGAACGTGCTGATCGTGCATTCGCAGGCCAACCGCGACAGCCGTCCGCATCTGATCGGCGGCCATGGCGACTATGTCTGGGAGACCGGCAAGTTCGGCAATGCACCCGAGGTCGGGCTCGAGACCTGGTTCATCCGCGGCGGCTCGGCAGGAGCTGCGCTGTACAAGTTCATGCAGCCCGGCATCTACGCCTATGTCACGCATAACCTGATCGAGGCCGCAGACCTCGGTGCCACCGCGCACTTCAAGGTCGAAGGCAAGTGGAACGACGATCTGATGACCCAGGTGAAGGCGCCTGCCGAAATACCGGCCGCCAAGACCAACTAAACGCGACGAGGGGCCGGTCATCACCGGCCCCTTTTTCTTCCTTCGGGGAATGACCATGTTGATCGCATTCAAGCTCAAACTGGCACTCGCCTGCGCCGCCGGGCTCGCAGGGCCGATCGCGGTGGCGCCGCTGGTCTCGAACATGGCGGTCCACGGCACGGCGACCGAGCCTGAGATCGTCAAGGTCGCGCCGGGTAGCATGTCCTATCGTGAGGCCGGCGATTTCACGCGCGGCGGGCAGCAGGCGGAAGCGCCGCTCTACACGATGCGTGTCGATCGGCCGCTGCACATCATGCGAAATCAGGTCTCGTCATCCGACTATCGGCTGTGCGTGCAGGATGGCGCCTGCCGCGCGCTCGATCGCGACGTGGCGGTGGCTCCCGATCGCCCCGCGGTGCAGGTGAACTGGCACGACGCCGAGGCCTATGCGGGCTGGCTGTCGCGCAAGACTGGCCACCATTACCGACTGCCGAGCGATGCGGAATGGGCCTTTGCCGCCGGCTCCAGATTCAAGGACGACGGCGTCGCGGTCGATGCGAACGATCCTTCCAAGCGCTGGATCAGCCGCTATGAGCGCGAATCCGAACGCGATCTCTCCGACACCACGGCCTATCCGTTCGGCAAGTTCGGTCCCAACGAGCATGGCGTCGAAGATCTCGCCGGCAACGTCTGGGAGTGGACCTCGACCTGCTTCGTGCGCTCGCGCGTCGACGTTTCAGGCAATGCCGGCCGCCCGACCGTGAATTGCGGCGTGCGCGTCGCCGAGGGCGCACACCGCGCCTATGTCACCGATTTCATCCGCGACGCCCGCGCCGGCGGCTGCGCCCAGGGCGTACCGCCCGCCAATCTCGGCTTCCGCCTGGTGCGCGAGGAGACATCGTGGGCGGCGAACGTGTCGGCAAGGTGGGGCAAGGTGTGGGCGGCGAGGTCGTAGGCAGAACCATCGCCATGTAGCCCAGATGGAGCGAGGCAATCCGGAATCCTTCCGAGGTGACAGCTGGATTGCTTCGTCGCAAGGGCTCCTCGCAATGACGGTGTCGCGACGGCGTGCGTCCCCTCACCAAAAATAAAATGGCCGGGACGAAGCCCGGCCATTTGCATTCACTACAAACCTACTACGCTACGTGTTCTTCAGCGCGACGCGGAATTCGGCTTCGGTCTTGGCCTTGACCTCGTCCAGCGTGACGCCCTCGGCGAGCTCGATCAGGGCCATGCCGCCGTCGCCATGCTTGTCGATGGTGAAGACGGCAAGATCCGTGACGACCATGTCGACGACGCGCTCGCCGGTCAGCGGCAGATTGCACTTCTTCAAGAGCTTTGCGCCGTCCTTGGCCGAATGCTCCATCACCACGACGACGCGCTTGACGCCGGCGACGAGGTCCATCGCGCCGCCCATGCCCTTGACCATCTTGCCGGGGATCATCCAGTTGGCGAGATCGCCGTTCTGGGCCACCTGCATGGCGCCGAGGATCGACAGGTCCATGTGGCCGCCGCGGATCATGCCGAAGGAATCCGCGCTCGAGAAATACGAGGTCGAGGGCAGCTCGCTCACCGTCTGCTTGCCGGCATTGATGAGATCGGCATCCACCTCGTCCTCATAGGGGAACGGTCCCATGCCGAGCATGCCGTTCTCGCTCTGCAGGCTGACGTCGACGCCATCCGGAATGTAGTTCGAGACCAGCGTCGGGATGCCGATGCCGAGATTGACGTAATAGCCGTCGCGCAGTTCCTTGGCGGCGCGCGCAGCCATCTGTTCACGGGTCCAGGCCATCTTAGTCTCCTGATCTCAAGCTGCCGTGCGCGGGCGGGTGTTGCGGAATTCGATGCGCTTCTTGGCCGTACCGACCTCGACGATGCGCTTCACGAAGATGCCAGGCGTGTGGATATGGTCGGGGTTGAGCTCACCCGCCGGAACCAGATGCTCGACCTCGGCCACGGTGATCTTGGCGGCGGTCGCCATCATCGGGTTAAAGTTGCGCGCGGTCTTGCGGTAGATGAGGTTGCCGGCGGTGTCGCCCTTCCAGGCGTGCACGATGGCGAGGTCGGCGAACAGGCCGCGTTCCATCAGATACTTCTCGCCGTCGAATTCCTTCACTTCCTTGCCTTCGGCGATCAGCGTGCCGACGCCGGTCTTGGTGTAGAAGGCCGGAATGCCGGCGCCGCCGGCGCGGATGCGCTCGGCGAGCGTGCCCTGCGGATTGAATTCGAGTTCCAGCTCGCCGGCGAGGAATTGCTGGGCGAACAGCTTGTTCTCGCCGACATAGGACGAGATCATCTTCTTGATCTGCCGGGTTTCCAACAGGCGGCTGAGGCCGATGCCGTCGACGCCGGCATTGTTGGAGACCACCGTCAGGCCCTTGACGCCGGACTCGCGGATCGCATCCGACAGCTCCTCGGCGATGCCGCAGAGGCCGAAGCCTCCCGACATGATCATCATGTTGTCCTTGAGAACGCCCTCAAGAGCCGACTTGGCGTCGGGATAGACCTTGTTCATGCAAAAAACCTCGACTGAACCTTCGGCTTGGAGGCGTCGCGCCCTATTGGCGGCGATTATTAGGCGAAATCCTCCAAAGCCGTCAATGATACGGGGTTCTCCGCACCGCGCCCGGGTGATAGAAGCTGCCCACGCCGTGGGCAGAACCGTCCGCGGCCTTGAAAGCGACAAGAAAACCCATCAAGTTGCGGGGGTTGGGCGTGGGCACGCAGGTTTCCCGACCCGCCCTTCTGGCTCCAACGACCAACCCGATCAGGACATGCCATTGACCATGGCCCAAGGAATGAAGCGCCTCGGGACGCCGATCGCGGCGCTGCTTGGCGTGGCGCTGATCGCCCTGATCGCGACCTCCTGGCTCATCAACCGCGACGCGCTGCGCAAGGCGGTCGAAGCGCAGATCCGCGACGTCACCGGCCTCGAGCTCAATGTCGCAGGTAGTATCGACATCTCGGTGCTGCCGGCGAGCTACATCTCCTTCCGCGACGTCGGCCTCAAGGGCGGCGGCACCAGCGATCCCGCGCTGCATGTCGACGTGCTCACGGCCAATCTGCGGCTGCTGCCGTTGCTGCTGCAACGGTTCGAGATCGCCGACCTGACGCTGCTGCGGCCACGCATCCATGTCAGCCTGAAGCCGGACGGCGAGAGCAACTGGACGCCCTTCATCCAGACCATCGCGCGCACCATGAAGCCCGGGGCCGAGAACCAGGTCTCGTTCTCCGAAATCCGGATCCAGGACGGCGTGCTCGACTACGAGGACGCCGCCACGCACGCCACCGAGCAGTTCGACGACATCGACCTGTCGCTGGCCTGGCCCTCGATCTCGCGCTCCTTCGCCGCGACCGGACAGTTCGACTGGCGCGGCGAGCGCGTCGACGGCACGATCAGCTTTTCCGATTTCGTCGCGGCCCTCTCCGGCGAGCGCTCGGGGCTGAAGGCGCGGATCGCCAGCGCGCCGCTCAAGCTCGCCTTCGACGGCAGCGTCGCCAACCGCACCAGCCCGATGATGGAGGGGACGCTGACGATCGACAGCCCCTCCTTGCGCAACGCGCTGCGCTGGACCGGACAGCCGCAGCCCGCCAGCGGCGGCTTCGGCCGCTTCGCGCTGAAGGCGCGCGCCAACGTGGTCGGAGCCTCGATCGCTCTCACCAACGTCAATGTCGAACTCGACGGCAACGCCGCCGAGGGCGTCATGACCTACGCCAATAACGGCCGGCAGACGCTGCAGGCGACGCTCGCCGCCGATGCGCTCGACTTCACACCTTATATCTCCACCTTCCGCCTGCTCGCGAGCGGGGCCCGCGACTGGAACAGGCAGCTGTTCGATCTCAACGGATTGTCGACCACCGACCTCGACATGCGCCTGTCGGCGGCCAAGCTGACGGTCGGGCCGACCAAGCTCGGCCGCACCGCGATCGGCGCGAACTTGCGCAACGGCACGCTGGCGCTGTCGGTCGGCGAGGCCCAGGTCTATGGCGGCATCGCCAAGGGCTCGTTCGGCATCGCGCGCTCCGACACCATCGCCGACATCAAGGCCCAATTCCAGTTCACCGACGTCGATCTCCAGGCCTGCGCCACCGAACTGTTCGGCCTCAACAAGCTGTCGGGCCGCGGCAACATCAACGTGTCGCTGTTCGCCTCGGGCTCCAGCCCGTTCGGCCTCGTGCAGTCGCTCGACGGCAGCGCCACCGTCACCGGACATGACGGCGCGATCTCGGGCTTCAACGCCGAACAGCTCCTCAAGCGCCTGGAGCGGCGGCCGCTGTCGGGCGGCGGCAATTTCCGCAACGGCTCGACGCCATATAACAATCTCACCATCGCGGTGAAATTCTCCGACGGCGTCGCAACCGCGGAGGACATCCGCATCGAAGGGCCGGCGGCGAAGATCACGCTGACCGGCACCGCCTCGGTGCCGACGCGCGAATACGACATGAAGGGCGTGGCGAGCCTCAATACGACGTCCGGCTTTCAACTGCCCTTCATGGTGCAGGGCCCCTGGGACGATCCGCTGATCTTCCCCGACCCCGAAAGCCTGATCCGGCAATCGCCTGCGGCGTCTCCCTTCCTCGATCTGTTGAAGCAGCGCATCACCGGAGGCGGAAAGCGCCCCGAGGGATCGCCGACGGCCGAGAATGCCAAGGAAAACGCCAAGTCCAACTGATCCATGATCTGGACTATGCGCGCCGGCTCTCCGAAGAGATCGTGTTGAAACGATATCTGAAGCGCGAGACGATTCATCGTCATCGCGCTTCAGATAGATGAAATCCTTCTCTTGGCTTGGCAGCCTCACGCCGCCGATTGCGTCGTCGAAATCCAGCCTTTGTCCTCCCGCGCCAGCGGGGCCGCCGCGATCCTCGGCGCGGTAGCGACCGTGGGCGTGCTGCGCTGACCCAGTTCACGGTCCAAGACCTCGCGGTCACAGGCGTTCTCCCACAGCGAAACCGTGATGGACGCGACACAATTGCTGATCATGCTGGTCAGTGCCCGCGCCTCCGACATGAAGCGATCGATGCCGACAAGCAGCGCCACGCCGGTCACGGGCAGATCCGGCATCACCGAAAGCGTCGCGACCAGCGCGACGAAGCCGCTGCCGGTGACGCCGGCCGCCCCTTTGGACGTCAGCAACATCAGTCCGAGCATCGCCGCGATCTGCCCCCACGACAGATGGATGTCGCAGGCCTGCGCGATGAACATGGACGCCAGGGTGAGATAGATCGCGCTGCCGTCCAGATTGAAGGAATAGCCCATCGGCAGTACCAGACCCGAGACCCCCTTGCGGCACCCGAGCTGCTCCAGCTTGCGCAGCGCGCCAGGCAGCGCCGGCTCCGAGGACGACGTGCCGAGCACGATCAGCAATTCTTCCTTGAAGTAGCGGATGGTCTTCCACAGGCTGAAGCCGTTCAGCCGCGCCAGCGTACCCAGCACGACCACCACGAACACTGAGCAGGCGACATAGAATGTCAGGATCAATAGTCCGAGCGAGCCGATCGAACGGATGCCGTAGCGGCCCACCGTGAACGCCATGGCGCCGAAGGCGCCGAGCGGCGCGAGCTTCATGATGAAGCCGAACGACACGAACAGCACGTGAGAGAACGAGGCGACCGCCTTTGTCACCACGACACCCCCATCGCCGGCGCGGCTGAGGCCAAAAGCGATCAGGATGGAGATCAGCAGGACCGGCAGCACTTCACCGTCGGCGAACGCGCCAAAGAACGAATGCGGGATGATGTGCAGCATGAAGTCCGCAAATCCGGTCGCACTGGCCTGCTTGGTGAATTTCGCGGCCACCGACGGATCCAGCGTGCTGACGGAGACATGCATGCCGGCGCCGGGCTGGATCAACGACACGGCGACGAGCCCGGCCAACAGCGCGAGCACCGTCAGCAGATAGAACAGCGCCATGGATTTCACCAGCGTGCGGCCGACCTCGCGGGAATCGCTGATGCTGGTGATGCCGCTGACGATGGTGCAGAACACGATCGGCGCGATCATCATCTTGACCAGCTTGACGAAGCCGTCTCCGAACGGCTTCAGCGCGGCGCCAAATTCGGGCCAGAAATGGCCCGTGAGGACACCGAGCACGAGGCCCATGAGCACCTGGACGTAGAGAATCCGGTAGAATGGCTTCCGAGCCTCGGTTCTCGCATGCCCCGCCAGCGCTTCCTTGTGCATTCTCACGTCTCCCATGGCTCTGATTTTTTGTGATGACTTTGGCGGGCGCGGGCTTCAGGCCGCCAGCACCGAATAATGAGGCACTTGTGACCGGCGCGCGAAGACCTGGCCCTCGAAGATTCGCCGGGCTGTCCGCAACACCCGGGCGACCGGGCCGGGCTCGAGCCTGACCACGAGCTGGCCGGAGGGATGGGCCAGCGTGATCGGCACCGGCGGCGCCAGCGGTCCGACCATCTCTGCAGCGATCGTTCCTGATGTAACGCACGCCGTGGCGATCGCGACCGCACCTGTCACCGCGAGCGCGCTATGGCAGTCGTGCGGCATGAAGTATCTGACGTTCAACGTCGCCCCGCCCGCGGGCGCAATCAGAACCGGCTTCGGGATCACCATGTCCGCGGGATTGGGAAAGCCCATCCGCCGTCCCGCTTCGATCCGCAAATCTTCGAGACGCGCGCGGAAGCCGCTGTCGGCAAAGTCGGAAGGCGCCTCGCGGCCGCTGCATCCCAGATCCGCCGCACGGACCAGCATGACCGGCATCGCCGCATCGAGGCAGGTCACATCGATTCCATTGATGCGATCGACCGCTCGTCCGGTCGGCAGGAGACGGCCGGTGCGTGCGCCGGCCGCGTCGGGAAACGACAATTCGATCGGCGCGGCCGTTCCCGGCACGCCATCGATCCGCGCTTCGCCGTCGTAGGTCACGCGTCCGCCCGGCGTGGCAATCGTCGCGTCGATCAGCTTGCCAGTGTTGACGTTGTGGATGCGCACATGGGTGCGATCCGCGGTGGCAGAGACCAGACCGACTTCGATTGCGAACGGCCCCACCGCCGCCAGCATGTTTCCGCAATTCGGCGAGGTATCGACGATGCCTTCTCGAACACGCACCTGGGCAAACAGGTAGTCGACGTCGGCACCGGGCACCGATGCCGGTCCGACGATCGCGACCTTGTTGATGACGGCATTGCCGCCGCCGATCCCGTCGATTCCAAGATCATGTCCGCCTCCCATCACGGACAACAGGACCGCGTCGCGTGATCCTGCGTCGGCCGGAAGATCGCGGGCCAGGAAAAAAGGTCCGCGCGAGGTGCCTCCGCGCATGACCACACAGGGAATGGCAATCTGATCGTTCATGGAGCTGTTCCGTTTGGCGATAATCTCGCGCGGGCCAGAGCATCCCTCGCCAGAACTCTTTTGTGAAATGCAAATATCTGAGGTATTATTTCGAGTATCGGTATAATTGGAGCTTGCCATGAACGCGGAACTGCTTGACCTCAAGGCGTTCATCACCGTGGCGGAGACGGGAAGCTTCGTCCGCACCGCCAAGGCGCTCAACCTGTCGCAACCCGCGCTCAGCCGGCGCATTCAGAAGCTCGAGGAAAGCCTCGGCGCGCCGCTGCTCGAACGGTCGACGCGTCACGTCAATCTCACCATGACCGGCCGCGACTTCCTGCCGAAGGTGCGCCGCCTCATCGACGAGTTCGAGACCTCGGTGCTCGCCATCCAGGATATCGGCGCGCGAAGCTCAGGCCTGGTCTCGGTGGCGGCCGTGCCGACAGCGGTGTTCTACTTCCTGCCGCGTGCGATCGGCCGGTTTGCCGAGGCCTATCCGCGAATTCGCATCCGCATTCTGGACATTGGCGCCAATGAAGGCTTGGAAGCGGTCGCGCGCGGCGAAGTTGATTTCGGCATCAATTTCATCGGCGCCTCGCATGCCGAAATCGAATTCGAGAAGCTGGTCGAAGATCCTTTCGTGCTGGCCTGTCGCCACGACCACCCGCTGGCATCGCGCAAACAGGTCAGCTGGCCCGAGATCGTGCCGCACCGGGTCATCACCGTCGGTCGCAACAGCGGCAATCGCGCGCTGATCGACAATGCACTGGCGCGGCACGGCCTGCAGCTGAACTGGTCCTATGAAGTCGCGCACCTCTCCGGCTCGCTTGGCCTGGTCGAGGCGGGCCTCGGCATCGCCGTGTTGCCGAAGCTCGCGACGCCCGCGGCCGGCCATCCGATCATTCACACCATTCGCCTGGTCGAGCCGGAAGTGTCGCGGACGATCGGAATCGTGCGCAGGCGCGGAGCAATGCTATCCCCGCATGCCAGTCAGTTTCTCAAGATGCTGCTCGAAGCGTGGCACTCGCCTGCCCCCACGAGCGGGCAAGGCAAGCCGCGTTCCCGATCTGCCGACATCAGCCCGAACGCCGCTGCGACCGGCCCGCGAGGGAAACGCTGAGAAGGCCAGACACCACGAAGCGAATTGATTGGCATGTATTGATGCGGCCTTTGGATCGATACGCGAATTCGCGCCTCCACAGCCTCTCTTCAACCGCGACCTAGGTCTGACAACATGCTGCGTTGATTGCGCTACCATACTGCGCTAGTGTTTTTTCGACCGGTTAAAAACACCGGCCGTTTGAGGGAGAAAAACGTGAAATCCAAGGTTATTGGCGCAGTATCACTGGCGGTCGCTGCGGCCGGGCTGTTTGCAGCCGCTGCACCCGCATTTGCGCAGCAGAAGACGATCACGGTCTGGTGGGGCAAGGGCTTCTATCGCTCCGAAGACGACGCACTGCTCGAGACGATCAAGAAATTCGAGGCCAAGACCGGCATCAAGGTCGAATTGTCGCAATACGCGATCCAGGACATGATTCCGAAGACGGTCGCCGCGCTCGATGCCGGCACAGTGCCCGATGTCGCCTATTCCGATTCCTACGACGTCCAGGCCCAGGGCAAGTGGGCCTATGAGGGCAAGCTCGAGGATCTCTCCGACGTCATGGAGCCGATCAAGGGCCGGTTCGTGCAGAACACGCTCGACGCGTCGATCCTCTACAACGACGTCACCAAGAAGAAGGCCTATTACGGCTTTCCGCTGAAGCAGCAGAGCATGCACGTTCAGATCTGGAACGACATGCTGGAAAAGGCCGGCTTCAAGGTGGCCGACATCCCGAACGACTGGTCGGGCTACTGGACGTTCTGGTGCGACAAGGTGCAGCCTGGGATCCGCAAGGCGACCGGACAGCGCATCTACGCCGTCGGCCAGCCGATGGGCGTGGAATCCACCGACGCCTTCCAGTCGTTCTACACCTTCATGGACGCCTATCACGTCAAGCTGGTCGACGACGACGGCAAGCTCACGGTCGACGATCCCAAGGTTCGTGAGAACCTGATCCACGCCCTGAAGGACTATACCGACACCTATATCAAGGGCTGCACGCCGCCGTCCTCGACGACCTGGAAGGATCCGGACAACAACGTCGCCTTCCACAACAAGACCATCGTGATGACCCACAACTTCACGATCTCGATCGCTGCGAAGTGGTTTGAGGATTCCTCGAACCAGGCACTGACGCCCGAGCAGCGCGAGGCCGGCAAGAAGGCCTATGAGCAGGACATCATCACCGCGTCCTTCCCGAAGGCGCCTGATGGTTCGACCATCCGCTACCGCTCCGACGTCAAGACCGGGCTGGTGTTCACCGCGGCCAAGAACAAGGCCGAGGCCAAGCAGTTCATCAGCTTCCTGCTCCAGGAAGAGAACGTCCGTCCCTATATCGAGGGCGCGCTCGGCCGCTGGTTCCCGGTGACGAAGGAGAGCCAGGAGAGCCCGTTCTGGCAGGCTGACAAGCACCGCAAGGCCGTCTACACGCAGTTCAAGGGCGGCACCGCGGCGTTCGACTTCACCAAGAACTGGAAGTTCACCATCCTCAACAACGAGAACGTGTGGGCGAAGGCGATGAACCGCGTCGTCAGCGAGAAGGTTCCGGTCGACAAGGCCGTCGACGAACTGATCGCCCGTATCAAGCAGGTCGCGGGTTAAGGTCTACCCCCTCCCTCTCCCCGTTCTGCGGGGAGAGGTGTAAGAACAACACCGGCCGCGTTTTGCGGCCGGCTTCTCTTTGAAGAGTCCAAAAAGAATGGCGATCACGCTCTCAGGCGATCAGGCACTCCCCGGCCCGCCCCTGTCGTCGCGGCTGACCCCGGCGCAGGTCTGGGGCATCGTGCTGCTCGCGCCCTATCTGTTGGTTTTCCTGGCCTTCGTGGTCTATCCCGTCTGCTACGGGCTGTGGCTGGCGCGCGCTCCGGCAAACTATGTCGCGCTCTACAACGACCCGATCTTCGCGCGCGCTGCGGTCAACACGCTGATCTTCCTGGTCATCGGCATCAACATCAAGATGCTGATCGCGCTGTTCCTGTCCGGCTTCTTTGCGGTGCAGCGCCCCTGGATCAAATGGCTCTCGGTGATCTTCATCCTGCCCTGGGCGGTGCCGTCGATCCCGACCATCCTGTCGGTCCGGTTCATGCTCAATCCCGAATGGGGCATGGTCAACCATTTCATCTTCTCGCTCACCGGCGATGACGGCCCGAACTGGCTGAACGATCCGACCGTGGCATTGACCATGGCGATCGCCGTGCACATCTGGAAGTCGCTGCCGTTCTGGACGCTGATCCTGATCACCGGCCGCCTCGCGATCTCGCACGATCTGTTCGAGGCCGCCGAGGTCGACGGCGCGAGCTGGTGGCAGAAATTCCGCTACATCACCTGGCCGTCGATGCAGACGCTCTACGTCACCTGCACGCTGCTCTCGATGATCTGGACGCTCGGCGACTTTAACAGCGTCTATCTGCTCACCGGCGGTGGCCCGGCCGACCTCACGCATGTGCTGTCGACGCTCGGCATCCGCTATCTCCGGCTCGACCAGCTCTCGCTGGCGATGGCATCCATCGTCTGCGCGATGCCGTTCGTCCTGCCGCTTGTGTACTTCATGATGAAACGGTTGTCGCGATGAAGCTCCCCGGCGTAAAAGAGTTTTCTTGGCGCGAAGTCGGGACCGAAGCGCGGCTCCTGCTGATCGGCATTCCCGTCTTCCTGTGGACGATGATCCCGATCTATCACATGTTCCTGTTCGCGATCTCCCCGAAGGAGGACGCGTTCTCGGGCAAGCTGTGGCCGGATCACCCGACGCTGCACAACTTCGAGATCGTGTTCAAGCAGCAGCACTATTTCCTGCGCGATTTCTACATCCAGTTCTGGAACTCGGTGGTGATCGCGGCGTCCGTCGGCGTGCTGACGCTGTTCATCGCGACAGCCGCCGCGTTCTCGATCTCGCGGCTGAAGGTGCCGGGTGGACGCGTGGTGCTCAACCTCGCGCTCTTCACCTACTTCATCCCCGCGGCGTTCCTCGCCGTGCCGATGTACCGCACCATGGGCAATTACGGCCTGCTCAACAATCACTGGTCGCTGATCCTGGCGATGGTCACAATCGCCTCGCCTTACGCGATCTGGGTGCTGAAGCAGGCCTCCGACAAGCTGCCGGTCGAGCTGGACGAGGCGGCGGTGATGGACGGCGCCACGACGCTGCAGATCTTCCGCCTGGTCTATCTGCCGCTGATGATGCCCTCGCTGGTCGCGATCGGCACCTATGCGGTGCTGCTGGCCTGGAACGAATATCTCTACGCGTTCCTGCTGCTCTCGAACGACCGTGAGATCACCCTGCCCGTCGCGCTCGGCAACTTCCTCGCGGCCGACGATTCGCCCTGGGAGCTGCTGATGACCACCGGCTTCATCTACGCGCTGCCGCCGGCCGCGGTCTACTACGCCTTCCGCCGCTACATGGTGGGCGGGCTCACGGCGGGTGCGGTGAAGTCCTGACGCGACAGGACGCATCGCGGCGCTACAAGCAAGGCGTTTGAGCACCAGCGCGAGCAATTGAAGATTGTCCGCGCCTGCTCTAACCTGCGGGACCCAAGGCGGGGCCCGGCATCATGCGCAGCAACGACGCGATCCATCTCGGCCTGATGCTGCTGGCGCTCGCTGCGGCCTATCTGGTGCCGTTCGAGCTGCTGCTGCTGGCCTATGTCGTGCTTGGTCCGGCGCATTACTTCACCGAGATCTCGTGGCTGCATGACCGCAGCTACTATCTGCCCCATCGCGGGATCGCGGCGGCCCTTGCCATTGTGGCCGTAATCGCGGCGTTGATCGACAACGCTTCGTGGTTCGGCTTTGCGATGTGGGCGGCGCTGATCGTGTGTGCCATGCTGGCGGCAACGAATTCGGCGATCGAGAGCATGCTGCTGTTCATGGCGGCAATCGCCCTGTCAGCGATCATGTATTCGAGCGGATCCTCGCTCGCCGTCGTCGGCATCCTGATTCCGACCCTGATCCACGTCTCGCTGTTCACGCTGATCTTCATGGTGCTCGGCGCTTACAGGTCCGGTAGCCGCGTGCAGGCTGCGCTGGTGGTGGCCTACCTCATCGCCATCGCCGCGATTCTGCTGCTGCCCCCGGCCGCCGAAATCCGCATCGCAAGCTTCGCCCGGGTCGGCCAGGATTATTTCGGCAATGTCGGCCCGGCCCTCGGCCGGCTGTTCGGCGTGCCCGGCCTCGTGCTCGACACCAGGCTGACCAGCCTGCTCGCCTTCGTCTACACCTATCACTACCTCAACTGGTTCATCAAAGCCGACGTGATCCGCTGGACCGCGGTGCCGAAGCCGCGCCTGGCCGCGATGGCGGCGGCCAGTGCGGCGGCCACCGCACTTTATTTCTACGACTACGCGTTCGGCTTCACCTTCCTGCTCGCGCTGAGCCTGATCCATATCCTGCTGGAGTTTCCGCTCGATGCGCTGGCGCTGCGGCAGCTCGGCGCGGCCGTTCAGGACGCCGTGCGCGCACGATATGCCGGCCCCGTCACGGCTTCCGCGACGCGGGCGCGCTCGCCAGGCGCGAAGGGCTCGAAACGCGCGTCCCGGCCGCGATGATCAGCCGAGGGCACGCTTGCGTCGATAGGCAATCAGCAGCGCGACCGTCGAGCCGATGAAATAGCCGGCGGTCGCGCCCGAGATGGCGCGCCCGACGATGATTGCCAGTGCGCGGTCGCTGGCGTCGATCGCCGAGATCACGCCGACCGCATATTGTAACGAGAACACGATGAGATTGCGGATCAACGCGAACGCGCTACCCGGGCGAATGATCTCACCTGTCTTGTGATCCACATCGAAACGCCGCGGCGTCAGCACGCCCAGCGGCAGCAGTGTCAGCGCCGCTGCGATCCACACGACCAGCGGCCACGCACTCGCCTGGTGTCCGAAACCAATCCGCGAGACGCCCCAGACGATGAACACCACCGGCAGGATCAACGCGCGCCAGATCGGCGTCGTGCGTGGCTGCATCGCTTGCATGCCTTGCCAGATGAGATAGGCGAGGAGGATCCAGACCCAGAGCGGCGTCTGAGTCAGGATTTGGTAGGCCGTCGTCATCAGCAGCTCCTGTGCCTACAACGGCGCCGCGCTCTCGCCCTGCGCGCTCGACAGCTTCGAGGCCAGCGAGGCGATGACGATGACCACCGCGATCAAGGCGATCACCAGCGTGCAGATCGCGTTGATCTCGGGCTTCACACCGAGCCGCACCTCCGAATAGATCCGGATCGGCAAGGTCGCCGAGCCGGGGCCGGTGGTGAAGCTCGCGATGACGAGATCGTCGAGCGACAGCGTGAAGGCCAGCATCCAACCGGCGACGATCGCGGGCGCAATCAGCGGCAAGGTCACCGCGACGAACGCGCGGACCGGGTCGCAGCCAAGGTCCATCGCGGCCTCTTCCAGCGAGCGATCGAGCGAGCCGAGGCGCGACTGCACGACCACGGCAACGAAGCACATCGTCAGCGTGGTATGCGCAATGGTCACGGTCCAGAAGCCGCGCTCGGCGTTCAGCGCCACGAACAGCAGCAGCAGTGACAATCCGGTGATCACCTCCGGCATCACCAGCGGCGCATAGAGCATGCCGGAAAACAGCGTCCGGCCACGAAACCGTTCGCCGCGGGACAATGCCACCGCCGCGAGCGTGCCGAGCAGCGTGGCGATGCTGGCGGAGGAGACCGCGACCCGCAGGCTCATCCAGGCCGCCTCGATCATGGCGCGGTCGTTGAAGAATTCGTGATACCAGCGCAGCGACCAGCCGCCCCACACCGTGACCAGCCGCGAGGCGTTGAAGGAATAAATGACGAGGATGAGGATCGGCAGATAAAGGAACGCCAGCCCCAGCGCGAGCGAGGCGATGTTGAAGCGGGAGAGGCGGAAGACCTTGCGCATCGCCTCACCGCCCCTGTTCGAGCTGTCGCTTCTGCAGCCGCTCGTACAGCAACAGCGGCACCAGCAGCACCGCCAGCAGGACGATGGCCGCCGCGGACGCCACCGGCCAGTCCTTGTTGGTGAAGAATTCGAGCCAGAGGGTCTGGCCGATCATGAGCGAGTTGGAGCCGGCCAGCAGGTCCGGAATGACGAATTCGCCGACGATGGGAATGAAGCACAGCAGCACACCGGCGCCGACACCGGGCAGCGACAATGGGAAGGTGACGAGCCAGAACACCTGCCAGGGCGGCGCGCCGAGGTCGCCGGCCGCCTCTTCCAGCGCCGGCTCCATCTTGGCGAGCGTGGCGTAGAGCGGCAGGATCATGAACGGCAAATAGGAATAGACGATGCCGATATACATCGCGGTGTCGGTGGAGAGCCACACCACGGGCTGGCCGACCAGATGGAGCGTCAGCAGGATCTGGTTGAGCAGGCCGTCGTGCTGGAGGATGTTGATCCAGGCATAGATCCGGATCAGGAACGAGGTCCAGAACGGCACGATCACCAGCACCATCGCCACCGCCTGCCAGTTCTTCGGCAGCCGCGCCATGCCATAGGCGACGGGATAGCCGATCAGCAGCAACAGCGCAGTCGCCGTGACGGCGACGGTGAGGCTACGCACATATGCGAACACATAGAGGTCGTCGGAAATCAGCAGCCTGAAATTGTCGATCGACAAGGCGGCAAGAGCCGTCTTCAGCGCGTCCCATCCCGCCGTCAGGTCGAACACGGGTTCGTATGGCGGCTGCGCGATCGCCGTCTGCGACAGGCTGATCTTCAGCACGAAGGCGAACGGCACCAGGAAGAACAGCACCATCCAGACATAGGGCGCGATGGCGGAAAACCGCGCGGGACGCGCGAAGATGCGGCGGGCGCTCATGATGGCAGCACCACGCAATCGTCCGGAGAGAACCAGGCGACGACACGCTGGTTCAGGCTGTAGGCATCGACGTCGATACGCGCGCTGTTGACGACGGAGGCCTGCATCATCCCACCGGTGTCGAGCTTCACCTTGTAGGTGGTGGTGCCGCCGAGATAGCAGATGTCGGCGATCACGCCGTCGAGAACATTGATCGCGGTTTCATGGCCGGCCTCGCTCACCGGGCCCCGGCGCGACAGCTTGATCTTCTCGGGCCGAATCGCGATCGAGAACTTTCCAGCACCGAGCGGCTCGCGCGGCTCAGCGACCACCAGCGGTCCCGCATCACGGGTGCCGACGACCAGACGATGCCCGTCGCGCAATTTTGACTCGCCGTCGAACAGATTGATGTCGCCGACGAATTCCGCGATCCAGCGCGACCGCGGCGCCTCGTAGAGCTCGCGCGGCGCAGCGACCTGGGCAAGCTTGCCTGATTTCATCACGCCGATCCGGCTCGCCATCGTCATCGCCTCTTCCTGGTCGTGGGTGACGATGATGAAGGTCGTGCCGAGCCGGCGCTGCAGCTCCATCAGCTCGGCCTGGGTGCCTTCGCGCAGTTTCTTGTCGAGCGCCGCAAGCGGCTCGTCGAGCAGCAGGAGCTGCGGCCGCCGCGCCAGCGCACGCGCGAGCGCAACGCGCTGGCGCTGGCCGCCGGAGAGCTGATCGGGCTTGCGCTTCTCCAGCCCTTCGAGCTTCACCAGCGCGACCATCTCGGCTACTCGCATGGCGATGTCGGCACGCGCCATGCCGGCGCGCTTAAGGCCGAAGGCGATGTTGTCGCGCACCGACAGATGCGGAAACAGCGCGTAGTTCTGAAACATCATGTTGATGGGACGCTCGTGCGGCAGCGCCTGCGCGATGTCTCTGCCGCCGAGCAGAATGCGCCCTTCGTCCGGCGCCTCGAAACCGGCGAGCATGCGCAGCAGCGTGGTCTTGCCGCAGCCGCTCGGCCCGAGCAGCGCGAAGAACTCGCCGGCCTTGATGTCGAGCGACACGCCGTCCACGGCCCGAAACGTCCCGAAGGTCTTGGCGACGCCCTCTATGCGCAGCAGCGGCTGACCCGCGGCGACGGCGTCTCCATCGGCCGCCTTTGGCGCGGCGTGCGATTTGGGCAATTCGTCGGTCATGTTCCCTGCCAACCCCGATTCCGCCGCACGCTAGCGGCCGATCGCGCTTTGCTCAACCGTGTCGGGGAAACTTGCATCGCAGATCGTAGCCCGGATGGAGCGGAGCGTAATCCGGGGCAGTCGATCCACGGTGGGAGTCTCCCGGGTTGCGCTCCGCCCCATCCGGGCTACGCCATGAACGCCGCCAGCGCGTCACGGTCGGCCGCCGGCATGGTCAAGCCGAGCTTGGAGCGGCGCCACAGGATGTCTTCCGGAAAGCGCGCCCATTCGCGGGTCATGAGATAGCGCACCTCGGCGCCGGTGAGCTCGGGACCGAAAGCTGGGCCGAGCTCCTCACGGGTCTTGGCCTCGCCCAGCACGGCCGGCAGGCGCGAGCCATAGGCGGCAACCAGGCGCTGGGCCTGCGCTTCGGAGAGAAAACGCCAGCGGTCGCGTGCAAGATCGACTTCGGTGTCGAAGCGATCCCAGGCGAAATCTCCACCCGGCAGCGCCGCGCCCGCGGTCCAGCGCGGCGACATCGGATAGAACGGCGTCAGCTTCGTCACCGCCCGCTCCGCGCGCAGGCGCGAGGTGGTGACGTCGCCACCGAACATCGTGATCAGCGGCGCCTTGCGCCGGCGCGCATGGAACAAGGTCGTGCCGTCACCTCGCCGTGCGGCCGCCGGCGTCAAGTTGACGCCGGAGACCGTGCGGACCACGTCGGTCGGAGCGACACGCTCGCGGAAATAGCGGCTGGCCGCCTCGCAGAGATAGCTCACGTCGGCCCCTCGCATCGCCACGATGGCGGGATCGCCGGTGAAGTCATGCGTGACCGTGCCGATCAGCGTGAATTCCCGCTCGAAAGGGGAGGCGAAGATCAGGCGTCCGTCATTGTTCTGGAAGACATAGACGTTGTCCGAATCGAACAGCCTGGGGACGATGATCTGGCTCATCTGCATCGCCGCCGCAGGGGACTGCGGCTGACGCAGCACCGTCTCCGCGACCATCGACGCCCACGCGCCAGTGGTGTTGGCCAGCGCCCTCGCCGTGATCGTGCGGCGATGGCCGCGATCGACCACCGCGAGCCGCCAGATGTCGGTTTGATCGGCACGCACGCAGCGCGCACCGGTCCGGATCGCAGCGCCGCGTTCGGCGGCATCCAGTGCCGTGAGCACGACCAGACGGGAATCGTCGACGACGCAGTCCGAATATTCGAAGGCGGTGCCGAACGGGCGCTTCAGCGCGTTGCCGACCGGATGATGGGTGATATCGAGGGTCGCCGATGGTGGCAGGCCGCCCCGACTCGTGAGGGCGTCGTAGACATACAGACCGGCCCGCAACAGCCAGGGCGGACGCTCGTCGGAATGCGCGGGGATCACGAAGCGCATCGGCCGAACCAGATGCGGCGCGATCCGCAGCCAGACCCGGCGCTCGGCCAGCGCCCCGCGGACGCGCCGGAACCTGCGTCGCTCCAGCACCGACAAGTCGCCGTGGATCAGCCGCGGCGTCGCCGAGGACGCCGCACCACCGAGATCGCCCTGCTCCAAAAGGATGACCCGCAGACCGCGACCCGCCGCATCACGCGCGAGGCTGACACCGTTCAGGCCGCCACCGATGATCGCGAGGTCGTAATCCGCCATGAAGCCGTCGGGAAGGAGCGAAGCGCCCCTTCATCTCTAGAGCCATTTCCGTTCCGATGAAATCGGAACGGGGCTCTGGATTCATGGTCTTACGCGTTTTCCTGACGCGAACCGGTGTCCGCTTCGCCCGAAAACGCTTCTAGCCGGTCTTGAGCGCAAGCGCGATGACCTCAGTGCGGCCGACGAGCCCGGCATATTTCCCGATCGGCAAGGGCTTGCCGAGCAGATAGCCCTGCACGCCGTCGCAGCCCTCCTTGGCCAGGAAGCCGAGTTGCTCGATCGTCTCGACGCCCTCGGCGATGATCGACATGTCGAGGCCGTGGCCAAGATCGATCACCGCGCGGACGATCGCGGCCGATTGCGGGTTGCGGCCGAGATTGATGATGAAGGCGCGGTCGATCTTGATCTTGTCGAACGGGAACGCCTGGAGATAGCTCAGCGAAGAGTAGCCGCTGCCGAAATCGTCCATGGAGATGCGCACGCCGAGCGCCTTGAGGCGGCGCAGCAGCGCAAGGCCGCGGTCGAAATCCTCGATCAGCACGCCCTCGGTAATTTCCAGCTCGAGCCGGCCGGGTGCAAGGCCGGTCTCGAGCAGGATCGAATGGACGAGGCCGACCACGTCGCCGTGCATGAACTGCGCCGGCGACAGATTGACCGCGACCTGGAGCGGCTTCGGCCAGGACGCCGCCTCGCGGCAGGCCTCGCGCAGGATCCACTCGCCCATCTCGACAATCAGGCCGCTCTCTTCGGCGATCGGGATGAATTCGGCCGGCGAGACCTGGCCGCGCACCGGATGCTGCCAGCGCGCCAGCGCCTCGAAGCCGATGATCTCGCTCTCGGCGACGCTGTGGCCCGCGGCCCCCTGCGGCTGAAAGGCGAGCGAGAGCTCGCCGTTCTTGATCGCCATCGACAAATCCTGATGCAGCACGCGGCGATCGCGGATCTGCTGGTCCATCTCGGGTTGGTACAGGCTGATCGTGCCGCGGGACTTCTGCTTGGCGCGGAACAGCGCCGCGCCGGCATTGGCGAGCAGCGAGGCGCCATCGCTGCCATTGTGCGGGAAGATCGCCATGCCGGTGGTGGCGCCGGCGCGGACCGCCCGGCCGTCGATCTGGAATTCCCTCGCGACCGCTTCGCCAAGCTGCTGCGCCAGCGCAAGGCCCGCGTCCGGCTGCTTGCCGTCGATGATGAGGCCGAATTCGTCGCCGGACAGCCGCGCCACCACGCCGCCGCGGGCGGAATCCTGAAGCCGCTGGGCCACCTCGATCAGGAGCTTGTCGCCGAGCGCATGGCCAAAGACGTCGTTGACCTCCTTGAGGCCGTCGAGGTCGACGCAGAGGACGGCGAATTCCTCGCCGGTGCCTTCGCAGGCCTCGATCATCTGGGTCAGAGCCTGCAGAAAGGCGGCCCGGTTCGGCAAATCGGTGAGGCCGTCGTGATAGGCCATGTGCGCCATGCGCGACTCGGTCTGCCGGCGATCGGTGACGTCCTCGTGGGTCTTGATCAGATATTGCGGCTCGCCGGCCTCGCCAAGCACCGTGGCGCGGCGGGTCAGGAACAGCCGCAGCCCGTCCTTGGTGGAGATCGGATGCTCCTCGGTGATCATCCCGCGTTTCTTGATCGCGGCCTCGTCGCGCGCGATGATCAGCTTGGCTTCCTTGGGATTGAAGATGTCGGACGCGGTCAGGCCCGTGGCCTCCTCGCGGCGGCGGTTGAGAATCGTCTCCGCGCTGCGATTGGCGAGCAGGTAGCGGCCGTCCTTGACCTGCTCGACGATCAGCGCCACCGGAATGTTGTCGACCACCAGTTCGAGGAACTTCTTGGCGCTCTCCAGCTCCTTCGACAGCGAGCGGCGGTCGGTGATGTCCTCGAACACCAGCATCAGGAATTCGGGCTTGTTGTTCTCGTTGCGGACCACGATCCGGACCGAGGCGACCATGCGCCGCTCGCCGCCGCGATCGACCTCGAATTCGTTGCGGAATTGGCCGTCCGTTGAATCCAGCGCCGCCCGGTCGGTCGCCTCGATGGTATCGGCCGAGGCGGCCCCGAACAGCTCGCGCGCATTCTTGCCGACGACGTGATCGCGCGAGAAGCCCCAGAACCGCTCATAGGCGCTGTTGGCGAAGATATAGCGGCCGTCCTCGATGTTCTTGGCGGCGACGCAGGCCGGCACGTTGTCCAGCACTGTTTCGAGGAACTGCTTGGTCGAGGCGAGTTGCCGCGACAGCCGGCGCTGCTCGCTGACGTCGAGATGCGTCGCCACCGAGCCGCCGTTCGGCAGCACGAAATATTTCACCAGGATGGCCCGCCCGTCCGGCAGCTCGGTGATCAGGCCGTTGGTGCTTGCCGCCTTGTCGTAGAACTCGTCGTCGGAAACGCCGAGCACCCCGCGCTTGCGGCGCAGCTCGAGCAGCTCATAGCCGTCCATGTTGGCCCAGATATCCGACCGGGTCAGGCCGTAGATCTCGAGATAGCGGTCGTTGCAGAAGATGATGCGGCGCTGCGCATCCGTCATCACCACGCCCTGGTTGAGATTGTTCATGGCGGAGGAGACGAAGGCGTTGCGCCGCAACTGCAAACGCCTGGTCCGGCGCAGCGAGGAATGGATCCACAGCGCGATCGCGGCGAGGAACGCGCAAACGACGATGCCCGCGATCAGGACCTCCCAGACCACGTTGGGATCCAGCTGGCCGAGATAGCTCGGCGCGGCAAGACTGTCCGACAGCGCGAAGGCGCGCGCGGGCGCAACCGTGCCGGCCAGGCACACAACGGCCTGCACAGCAATCGGAAGCGTGCTGCCCTCGTGCCAGTTCTTCTCAGCCATCAGCCACCCGCGATTTCAACGTCGGATTGTCTGGCTTCACGAGTTTGGATCGGGTAAACGCCTGTACGCGCAACAGAAAAATGTGACGTGAAATACGGCAATTGCCCTGACATGATAAATTCTTCCTTAACGGAAAACGGCCCTGTGCCTCTCGTCCCAAGGCTGATGCCACCGGGGCTTCCAGCGGACATCCTGCACAACCATGGATAGGGTCGATTGCGTCGTCATCGGAGCCGGCGTGGTCGGGCTCGCGGTGGCCCGAAAGCTGGCGCAGGCCGGGCGCGAGGTCATCGTGCTCGAGCAGGCCGAGGCGATCGGCACCATCACCTCCTCGCGCAACAGTGAGGTGATCCATGCCGGCATCTACTACCGCGCCGGGAGCTGGATGGCGCGCATGTGCGTCGACGGCAAGCACGCGCTCTACCGCTACTGTGCCGAGCGCGGCATCCCGCACAGGAATTGTGGCAAGCTGATCGTCGCGACGAACCCGAAAGAGACCGAGAAGCTGCAGTCGATCAAGGCGCATGCCGAAGCCAATGGCGTGCTCGACATGCAGCTGCTCGCGGGCGAGGCGGCACGCGCGCTGGAGCCGGCGCTCGCCTGCGACGCCGCGCTGCTGTCGCCGTCAACGGGGATCATCGACAGCCACGCCTATATGCTCTCGCTGCGCGGCGAAGCCGAGGCATCAGGCACGGCCTTCGCGTTTCACACCCCGCTGATCCGCGCCAAGGCGGGAGGCGGCCTCATCGAGATCGAAGCCGGCGGCGAGGCGCCGATGACGCTGCAATGCAGCCTCCTCGTCAACGCCGCGGGGCTCTCGGCGACGGAAGTGGCGCGCAACATCGACGGCATGCCGCTGGACCGGATCCCGCCGGCCTATCTCGCCAAGGGCAATTACTTCAGCTGCAATGCCAAGGCGCCGTTCTCGCGCCTGATCTATCCGGTGCCTGAGCCCGGAGGGTTAGGCGTGCATCTGACGCTGGACATGGCAGGCCAAGCGCGCTTCGGCCCCGACGTCGAGTGGATCGAGACGATCAATTACGAAGTCGACCCGTCACGCGCCGAGCGCTTCTATCCGGCGATCCGCAAATACTGGCCGACACTGCCTGACGGCGCGCTGATGCCGAGCTATTCGGGAATCCGGCCGAAGATCGTACCGCCCGCAGTGGCGACGCAGGACTTCCTGATGCAGGGCCCGCGCGATCACGGCGTCGCAGGCCTGGTCAATCTGTTCGGCATCGAATCGCCGGGACTGACATCGTCGCTCGCGATCGCCGATCACGTCGCCGAGCTCGCAAACATCTAAACCGCGCAAACATCTTTGCGTGGTCCGCACCCAACAGCAGGGATGAGCGCATAGACTCTCATCCCTGCGTGATAGGGTGCGATCAACTCTACGCTGTTACGGGGGGTTACTAGTGGAGCGTGTCGCCGTGCCTCAGACGCTCGATCTGGTCCTTGACCATCAACTTCCGGCGCTTCAACTCAACAATTTGCAGGTCGTCTGTTGAAAGGTGCACGAGAGCTTCGTGCAATTCGTTTTCGAGAAGTTTGTGCTTCCGCTCCAATTCAACGAGATGTGCCTGAATTGTCATTCGAAACCTCCTCGGTAGGGTTGAACCTCAGGATTCGATCCGGACAACGAAGTCTACATCACCGATTCGTTCTGTCGATGGGTATCCGTCGTCGCAGCTTCATTTTTGAAAATTCATATGTAACGAAGCGTGAGTAAAGGAACCGCGCGGGAAAAATCCATGATATCAATGCGCTTGCGCAGCGCCGCAGAGATCAGCGGAAATATCTCGCTGGAGATCGGCGAACGATGGTCGCAGATCGCTTGCGGTCATGCCGCGCAAGGACGATAATTTCCACAGGGCATCCACAGCCCAGAGTCTCACGCCTATCGGTTTTCGGCCACCGCAGACATGACCAATGAAGACGAGCGTGAGCTCGAAGCCGAGCTCACCCGGTTGCAGCAGGAACACCGAGATCTCGATGCGGCGATCGATGCACTGCATCAATCGCCCGCCCCCGACCTATTGCGGTTGCAGCGGTTGAAGAAGCGCAAGCTGTTGTTGCGCGACCGCATCGCCTTCATCGAAGATCAGATCACCCCCGACATCATCGCCTGATCCGAGCCGGCGTTTCGCCGCGCTCATGAATCCGCTTGACTCCAAAAGAACAAAATAGGAACATTCGAGCATCCCGGGAAACGCTCAAGACCATTGGCAAGGACAACGCAGATGTCGGCAACTGCCCTTCTCGACAACAGCCATTATGAACAGGCCTGCGATCAGGCGATCGCGATGTGCGACGGCAATCTGCGCAGCACCATCAAGGCGCTGATCATGGCCAACGAATATCTGGAAGCCGAGCTGGAGGAATTGCAGGCGGCGATTTCCGCCGGCTGCATTCCGGACATCTCGCGCAGCAGGGTGCGGAGCAAGAGCAGCGCCGCCTGAACCGTCAGCTATCGGAGCCGACCATGCCCGACGTCACCTATTACGTTGCGTTGCCCTTCCTGACCGATGAGGACGGATCGCCGGTCGCAGGTGCAGCCGAGGAATGCCAGACATCGACTGCCGCCCTGCGTCGTGCGGAAATGCTCGCGCACGGCGCCGGCCACATCGGCGCTGTCGCGTTCAGCCGCAGCGGCGATCCCCTGACCGGCGAGTTCGGCGACGCGAAATTGCTGCGGAAATTCGGCAACGTACCGCCGGACCTCAGCGCGCTTTAGCTGCTGACCAGCCTGATCCGCGGCTCGTGCCGCCGGTGCGCCTTGCGTACATACATGGCGGCGTCCGCCTCTTCCAAGGCGCGGCCGGCGTCAGACTGCGCCCCCAGCAGCGCAACGCCTGCGGAGGCGCCCGCGGTCACGTGCTGGCCGCGAAAGACAAAGGACAATTCGTCGACCGCCTGCTCAAAGGCAGCCGCCTTCGCCTTGGCGTCGGTCTCGCTGAGATTCCAGAGCAACAGCGCGAACTCGTCGCCGCCGAGCCGGCCGACCACATCGGAGGCACGAACCTGCCGCGTCAGCGTGGCGGCAATCGCCTTGAGCACCTCGTCGCCTGCTCCGTGACCGAACGAATCGTTGATCGGCTTCAACCGATCGACGTCGAGCACGATGAGCGCCCCACTGGCGCGGTAGCGCTTCATATAGGCGATGGCGCGCGCGAGCTCGCGCTCGAAGCCGCGCCGGTTGGGAATCTCGAGCAGGAAATCCGTGTCAGCCGCGGCCTCCAGTTCCGCGACCCGGCGCTGCGCCTGCTTGAGCTTTGTCCGCAGGTCCCGAATCGTCGTCCTGAAGGTCTCCTTGGCTCCATCATCGCCCGGCGCGCCGCGCCCCGGCGGCTTCGCTGAACGCCGGGTCGGTCGCTTGGAGAGGGCCTTGGATCGGCCGGCACTGGTCTTCCGGCCCTTTTTGGCCTTCGCAGCGCTCGCCCTTTTTGGTTTCTTCATGGGCATCCTGCTCAATGAAGGCTTGCGGGGATTCACCAAGACAGGATAGTGGATTCCCTTCTCCTTGCCACCGCCTTGCGAGCCGCCGGCCGGAACCGTTAATCTGGCCTATCCTTCTGTTTTTCGAGCACAATTAACGTCATGACCGCGCCGATCGCCATCATCATGGGAAGCCAGTCGGACTGGGACACGATGCGGCATGCCGCCGACACGCTTGCCGCGCTCGGCGTGGCCGCCGACACCCGCATCGTTTCGGCCCACCGCACCCCCGACCGGCTGTTTGCTTTCGCCAAGGGAGCCAAGGCCGCGGGCTACAAGGTCATCATCGCCGGCGCTGGCGGCGCTGCCCACCTGCCCGGCATGGCGGCGGCACTGACGGAACTGCCGGTGTTCGGCGTTCCCGTCGAATCCAAGACGCTCAAGGGCCTCGATTCCCTGTATTCGATCGTCCAGATGCCCGCCGGCATTCCTGTCGGCACCCTCGCCATCGGCAAGGCCGGCGCGATCAACGCCGCACTGCTGGCAGCGTCGGTGCTGGCATTGTCCGACCCGGCCTTGTCCGATCGCCTCGCCGCCTGGCGCACAGCGCAGACCGAGGCCGTTGCGGAGCGTCCGGAGGACAAGGCGTGAGCGATGCAAAGCAGGTGAAGCTGAAGCCCGGCGACACCATCGGAATTCTCGGCGGCGGACAATTGGGGCGGATGCTGGCGATGGCCGCGGCACGGCTCGGCCTGCGCTGCCAGATCTTCTCGCCCGATCCGGACTCGCCGGCCTTCGACGTCGTCTTGAATGCGACCTGCGCCGAATATGCCGATGTCGAAGCGCTCGAGCTGTTCGCGGGCGACGTCGACGTCATCACCTACGAATTCGAGAACGTACCCTCGGCCGCCGCAATGGTGCTGGACGCACGCCGCCCGGTGCTGCCCAATCGCAAGATCCTCGAGACCACCCAGGATCGTCTCGCCGAGAAGGATTTCGTCACCCGGCTCGGCATCGGCACCGCGGCCTATGCCGATGTCACCTCGGTCGCATCACTGCGCGAGGCCATCGTCAGGATCGGACTGCCGGCCGTGCTCAAGACCCGCCGCTTCGGCTATGACGGCAAGGGCCAGGCCATCATCCGCGAGGGCGACGACATCGCGAAAGTGTGGACGAGCCTCGCCACCAAATCCGCGATCCTGGAAGCCTTCGTGCCATATGAGCGCGAGATTTCCGTGGTCGCCGCGCGCTCGGCCACTGGCGAGGTCGAGTGTTTCGACGTCACCGAGAACGAGCACCGCGACCACATCCTGAAGATATCGCGCGCCCCCGCGCCGATCCCGGATTCGCTCGCCGAAGAGGCGCGCGGCATCGCCGGCAAGATCGCAAGCGCGCTCGACTATGTCGGCGTGCTCGCCGTCGAGATGTTCGTGCTGGCCAACGGCACCGGACCGAAGGTGCTGGTCAACGAGATCGCCCCGCGCGTGCACAATTCCGGGCACTGGACGCTCGACGGCGCCTCCGTCTCGCAGTTCGAGCAGCATATCCGCGCCATCGCCGGCTGGCCGCTCGGCAAGCCTGTGCGTCACGGTGAAATCGTCACCATGACCAATTTGATCGGCGACGAGATCAACGATTACGAAAAATGGCTGACCGTCCCCGGCGCCACGGTGCACATCTACGGCAAGGGCACGCCGCGCCCGGGCCGCAAGATGGGCCACGTCACCGAAGTCCGGCCGACGAAGGGCAAGTAGCGGGACCGCAGCGATTGCTGCGACCCCGCTGTGCGATGTTCTTTTGACGCGTTTTCCTGACGCGAAGCGGTATCTGCGTCGCTCGAAAACGCTGTCTACGCCGTCTTCGCGCCCGCGACGACGCCGGCCGGCTCCTCGCTGAGCCAGCGATAGATCACCCCGCCCAGCGCGCCGCCGATCAGCGGTGCGACCCAGAACAGCCACAACTGCGCCGTCGCCCAGCCACCGACGAACAGCGCCGGGCCGGTGCTGCGCGCCGGGTTCACCGACGTGTTGGTGACGGGGATGCTGACCAGATGGATCATCACCAGCGCGAGCCCGATCGCGAGCGGTGCGAAGCCTGCGGGCGCACGGCCATGCGTGGCACCCATGATGATGAACAGAAACATCATGGTCATCACCACCTCGGTGAGGAAGCACACGATCATGCTGTACTGGCCGGGCGAATGCGCATCATAGCCGTTGGACGCGAAGCCTTTGCTGACGTCGAAGCCGGGAGCCCCGCTCGCGATGACATAGAGCAGCCCCGCGGCCACGATCGCGCCAGCTACCTGCGCGATCACATAGGGCAGGATCTGGCCGGCGGGAAAACGGCCGCCGGCAGCAAGCCCGACTGTGACCGCCGGGTTGAGATGGCAACCCGAGATATGGCCGATGGCATAAGCCATGGTGACGACGCTCAAGCCGAATGCGAGGGAAACGCCGACCAGGCCGATTCCGACCTGCGGAAAGCCGGCGGCGATCACCGCGCTCCCGCAACCTGCGAATGTGAGCCAAAACGTGCCGATGGCTTCGGCGGCGTATTTCTTGATGTCCATATGTCGTCCCCTACTTTCAAAGTTTCCGGAACAAAGCTCCGGAAACGGCCCCACCCTTGGCGTCAAATCGCCCAAATCAGGGCCGCAGGAAGATATTTTGCCTCATTTAATGGCTGAACTTGGCCCGAATCCCCGCTTGACCGGTGGACATCCCCGGTTTTGTCTGATACATCAGCGCGCTCAAGGTTAAGGGCGTGCGCGTTTCGCCATCCCCTTCGTCTTACCAGAATTCAAATCCGATCCACCAAAGAGGATGCCGCGTGCAGGTTCTCGTTCGCGATAACAATGTCGATCAAGCCCTCAAGGCGCTGAAGAAGAAGATGCAGCGCGAGGGTATTTTCCGCGAGATGAAGCTCCGCGGTCACTACGAAAAGCCCTCCGAGAAGAAGGCCCGCGAAAAGGCCGAGGCCGTGCGCCGCGCGCGCAAGCTGGCCCGCAAGAAGCTGCAGCGCGAAGGCCTGCTGCCGATGAAGCCGAAGCCGGTGTTCGGCGCCGGTCCCGGCGGCGATCGTGGCGGTCGTAGCGGCCCGGGCGCAGGTCCGCGCGGACCGCGCTGATCGACCGACAGCATTTAGCAAGACTTCAGTTTCCGATGACGCGGGCCCTTGGCCCGCGTTATTGTTTGTGAACGGTGCCTTTCCGGGACGGGGCACTACCGATGCGGCACCAAAGCGCGATGACACTAGGACAGATTATCATCGCGCTTTGTTTTGTTGTTTGAGCATGATCTCTTCGGAAAACCGCTTCACACTTTTCCGGATCATGCTCTAGCGCGAGCGAACCGTAGATGGCCTCCCCTTTCCCCGAGCGCGGCTTGGCCCGGCGACGCCAGATCTGGCAGCGGCCGTTGACGCTGGCTTTGACGGGGATTGCGCTGTGCGGCTGCTCCTTCGACCTGGGATCGCTGATGCCGGAGAAGGACAAGCCTCAGGAAGCACCCAAGGCGGCCGCGGCCGCACCCGCTGAGAGCGCGGTGAGCGCCGGCAACGTCACCGAAGCTCAGGCCCACACCGCAAAAGCCCAATCCCTGGCGAAGTCCGGCGAGACCGCGGCCGCGCTCGACGAGTTCAATCGCGCGGTCGGGCTCGATCCCTATAATGCGCAGGCGCTCTATGGCCGCGCTCTGATCTATCAGGGCAATAACCAGCACGATTTCGCCATCGCCGATTTCAGCGCTGCGAGCGGCCTCAACCCGCAGAAGGTCGAGCCGCTGCTCGGCCGCGCCATCAGCTATCTCGCGCTCGGCAAGGTCAAGGAGGCCACAGCCGATCTGGATGAGGCCTCCGAGGCCGATCCGCACAACGCGCAGGTCTGGACCACGCGGGGACAGGCTTATGAACGGCTGGGCGACAAGGCCAAGGCGGCGGCGTCCTACACCAGGGCTGTCTCGCTTCGCCCACGCGACGACGCCGCGCGCAGCGGCCTCGCCCGCGTCGGCGGCTGACGGCAGCGAACGCTCTTAATCCGGGGTGGAGTTCTTCGGCAGGACCGAGTGGAACATCGACTTCATGCCCGACAGCATCTCGTCGGCGACATTGGTCTTCTTCGGCCGCGGCAAGGAGGCGCCGGCGTCGGCACGCAGATCGAGCGGCGGCGCGATCACCGGCACGGGAATGTCAGCCGGCGGCGTCATCCGATTCGGATCGTCGTTGCCGACCGAGGCCGTGTAGGGCGGATTGGCCGACAAGGAGCCAGCATTGCCATAGGCCTCGGATGAGGGCGTCGACACCGTGATCGGCGGCGGCAGCGGACGGACCGTAGCCGGCTCCATACTGATGACGCGCGGGGCCTCCGGCGCGCGTGCGGCCTCCCGCATGGCGGGCTCTGCCGGCTTCTCGGCTGCCTTGGTCTCGGCCGGCCGCACCTCGGCAGGCTTGGTTTCGGAAGATTTCGCCTCAGCCGATTTGCCCTCAGGCGATTTTCGCAGGCGCTCGATCGCGGCACGCACGAGGTCGTTGGCGTCGGCGGCAGGAGCCGCCGCAGCCGGCGCCGAATTGGCCTCGACCACCGGAGCAGCGGGAGCGGTGGCGGCCGGGCTTGACGTCGGCGTAGACTTGGCAGCCGCCTTCTCACGCGCCGACGGCTTGCCGCGCGGACTGGCCTCGGCCGGGGTGACATCCGCGGCCTTGTGCTCGACGGACGGCTGGTCGGCAGGCTTTTCAGCCGCCGGCTTATCCGTCACATGCTTCTCGAGAATGCCTTTGGCCTTGACGCCGGGCGCCGGGAGATTGGCCACATCGGCCGGCTTGCCGTCCTTGCCGGCTTCGGCGGGAGCCACGACGGCCGAAGGGGCATCAGCCGCCGGCTTGGCGTTGATGTAGTGGTTAACGATGTACGCCCCGATGATCGTCGCGAGCACCGAGGGGAAAATATCCGTCGAGATTTTAGCGAGGTATTTCAGCATTCCGGCCACTCCCCGCGCGATCTGATGCGGGAACTTTGGGGCATTGTAAGGGATCAACTGCGACGGATCGATGGCAAGTGTTAAGGCCGGACTTACGGCTTCAGCTCGATCTCAAGGAACACGATCTCGGTTGAGGTTTCGTTAAGTACGTCATGTTGGACGCCGGCCTTGCGGAAATAGGATTTCCCGGCCGCAAGCTGCGCCTTGGAACGCTCGCCGGCGGGCGCCACGATGGTCATCTCCCCCGCGACGACGGGAACAATGACGTAGTCCATGCCGTGGGTGTGATGCCCGGTGGCGGCGCCGGGCGGAAGGCGCCATTCCGTCACCCGAACCTCCTCATTATCGACTTGAACCTCGGACTTGGCAGCAAGCATCGGAACTCCCCCTATCGCACCTCAGGGCACGAAGACCATGAACACGTAGACCGCAAATACCACCATATGGACCAGTCCGAACAGGACATTGGTCCTGCCCGTGCCGAAGGTCAGCATGCTCAGGAAGAAGGTCAGGAGCAGGAGCACGCTGCCCTGAGCGTTGAGGCCGAGCTCGAGCTCCTTGTCGAGCGCGTAGGTGGCGACGCCGACGGCCGGGATGGTCAGCCCGATGGTCGCCAGCGACGAGCCCAGCGCGAGGTTGATGCTCTTTTGGAGATCGTTCTTGCGGGCCGCCGCGACGGCCGCGAGACCTTCCGGCATCAGGATCAGGAGCGCGACCAGGAGCCCGGCAAAGGCCGGCGGCGCGCCGATCTTGGCGGCGACGGCGTCGACCACCAGCGAGAACTTCTTGGCGAGCAGCACGACCGCCAGCAGGGCAACCAGCAGCAGCACGGCGCTGAGCGCCAGCATCCTGCCCGACAGATATGCCTCGCCGCTCTCCCCCTCCGCCCGCTCGTGAACGAAGTAATCCTTGTGCAGGACGGTCTGGGTGTAGAGGAACACGGAGTACAGGGCGAGCGTGACCACGTCGACGAAACCGAGCTGAGCCGTCGAATAGACCGGCCCCGGCGTGCTGGTCGTGTAGTTCGGCATGATCAGGGTGATGGTCGCGAGCGCGAACAGGACGCTGAGATAGACGTTGGCGCCGGAGAGCTGAAAGCCCTGCTCGCGATAGCGCAGGCCGCCGATGAAGATACAGAGCCCGACGAGGCCGTTGCAGACGATCATGACCACGGCGAACACGGTGTCACGCGCCAGTGCCGGCGCAGGCTTGTCGCCCAGCATGATCGTGGTGATCAGCGCCACCTCGATGATGGTCACCGAGAGCGTCAGCACCAGCGTGCCATAGGGTTCGCCGACCCGCTCCGCGATCACTTCGGCATGATGAACCGCGGCGAACACCGCGCCGAACAGGATGACCAGGAGGACGATGGCGAAGACGAGCCCACTCGGCGACAGCGTGAACACGTAGTCGGTCGCGCTGACGGCTGCGAACAACAGCACGGCCAGCGCCGGGAAGATCCAGGATGACCGGGGCATCGGATTTTGGGCGCTCATCCACCGGATCCAATCACGTCAGCCGAGCAGTAGCAAATCGGCTGTCAGATTCAATGCCAGCGCAGGATCGGCGCCACCGGCAGCAGCGTCAGCAGCAGGAACAGCGGGATCAGCACGGCGCCGGCCCGCAGGAAATAGCCGAAGAAGCTCGGCATCTCGATGCCGTTCTCGCTGGCAATGCTGCTTACCATGAAGTTCGGCGCGTTGCCGATATAGGTGAGCGCGCCCATGTAGACCGCGCCCATGGAGATCGAGGCGAGCGTGCCCGACAGCTGATGCATCAGCACTTGCGGGTCGCCGCCAGCGAGCTCGAAGAACAGCAGATAGGTCGGCGCATTGTCGAGGAACGCGGACATCAGGCCGGTGAACCAGAAATAGGCAACCTCGCGCGGCGCACCATCCGGCCCCGTCACCGCCGACAACAGCCAGGCGAAGGCGCCGTCATGGCCGGCATTGAGCATGGCAATGACCGGGATGATGGCGACGAAGATGCCCGCGAACAGCTTTGCGACCTCGCGGATCGGCTCCCAGGTGAAGCCGTTGGCCTGCCTGTGCTCGTCGGGCGTCAGCCACACCGACAGCGCCGCGATGGCCAGCAGCGACAGATTGCGCGAGACGTCCTCGAGTTCCAGCTTGGTGCCGAGAATGTCGAACGCAATGCCGGGCTTCCACATCGCCGAGGCCAGCAAGGTCGCGACGATGGCGGCGATCAGCACGAGATTGACGAGGCCGCGGATGCGGACGGGCTTGCCGGGGCCGGCGTCGTCGAGCAAAGGCTCGCTGCGGAAGCGCCAGACGTCGACGGCGACGAAGATGGCAAGCAGCAATCCGGCCACGACCGCGGTCTGCAGCCAGATGGTCCGGGTGGTCCAGAAGAAGTCGACGCCGTGCAGGAAACCGACGAACAATGGGGGATCGCCGAGCGGGCTCAACGCGCCGCCGACATTGGCAACCAGGATGATGAAGAAGACGATGACATGAGCGTTGTGGCGCCGCGGCCGGTTGGCCCGGATCAGCGGACGAATCAGGATCATCGCGGCACCCGTGGTGCCGACGATGCTCGCACCCAGTGTGCCGAGCGCGAGGATGCCGGCATTGATCGCCGGCGTGGCCTTGATGTCGCCGGTGATGAGGATGCCGCCCGCCACGACATAGAGCGAGAACAGCAGCACGATGAAGCCGAGATATTCAGCGAGCAGAGCATGCACGAGCGCCGCCAGCGTCGCCGCGCCTCCGGCAAAAATCACCAGCGAGACCAGCGCCGCCAGCGACCAGGCGGCGGCGATCTTGCCGTAATGGTGGTGCCAGATCTTCGGAAACAATAGCGGCCCGAGCGCGATCGACAGCAACAGACCGGCAAAGGGCAGCGCATAGGGCCAGCGCATCGCCGCACCGTGGAGCCCGGTGGCTGCCCATGCCTGCTGCGGCAACAAGATGAAGACGGCAAAGAGGAAGACGCCCCGGAGCCGCGTGACAGGTCGTTTAATATCCAATGAAGCGCCTTGCCGTTTCGACCGCACCGAAACTATCGAGATTGTCATGTCCACCGCCCGCAAAACCAACGAACTGCTTCGGTTCATGCGCGAGCGCGAACAGACGCTCCCCGAACAGGATCGAAATGGCAAGATCATTGGTGCCATGCATCACGAGCAGCGGCACCGTGACGCGCGCGATCCGTTCGTCGGAACGAAACTGGTCGCGCATGAGCAGGCGCACCGGCACGTAGCGGAAGGCCAATGCTGCAATATCGACCGTCGAGGTGTACGGCGCCTCCAGGATCAATTTGCCGATGGCGTGGTCGGAGGCAAGCGCGACCGCCACGCCCGTCCCGAGCGAAAAGCCCCAGGCGACGATTCGGTCCGTCCCATAGCGCGCGCTGGTGAAAGCGTAGGCGGCGGCGGCGTCGCGCAACAGGCCCTGCTCGCTCGGCGCGCCGCTCGAGCCGGCATAGCCGCGATAGGACAGTGCGACGAGGCCGGCGCCATCGGCCGTCATTGCCTTGAAGCGGCTGACACGACCGGCAAGGAAATCGCCATTACCCGGAAAATACAGGATCACGGGACGACCGGGTTTCGCCGGCACGTGCCAGACAATGACCTTCTCGTCATCCGAGGTGGCCAGGACATGCTCCTCCGCCTCGGGACAATCCGCCGCATCGGGCGAGGTTCGCTCGGTCGTCGGTATGGGAAACAGCATCTCGCGCTGCCGGACATACAGCAGGACGAGCCCGGCCAGATAGACGGCCACGAGCAGGATGACGGTCCATTTGGCGATAGCGATCATTGCACGGCCGGCCCCGGTTTCCACTCAGGGCTTGCGACGGCTCCGCAGCAATTTCATGACCTCGGGCCGGAGGCTCGCCGGGACGTCGCGGCAGCCGCACGCCGCCTTATGGGCGGCGTGCCATTTGACGCGCTGCTCGCGCGTCGCCTTCGGCGGCATGCGATGGGCGTGGTGCCATTCCTTGTTGATGGCCACGGTCCGTTTTTTTCGCGCGCTACATCGCCTTGACGATGTTCTCGGTAACCTTCTTGGCGTCGCCGAGCAGCATCATGGTGTTGTCGCGATAAAACAGCGGATTGTCGATACCGGCATAACCTGACGCCAGCGAGCGCTTGATGAACATCACGGTGCCGGCCTTCCAGACCTGAAGCACGGGCATGCCGTAGATCGGCGAGGTCTTGTCCTCTTCGGCCGCCGGATTGGTGACGTCGTTGGCGCCGATCACGAAGGCGATGTCGGCCTGCGCGAACTCCGAGTTGATATCCTCGAGCTCAAATACCTCGTCATAGGGCACGTTGGCCTCGGCGAGCAGCACGTTCATGTGGCCGGGCATGCGCCCCGCCACCGGGTGAATGGCGTATTTCACCTCGACGCCTTCCTTCTTCAGGATGTCGCCCATTTCGCGCAGCGCGTGCTGAGCCTGCGCCACCGCCATGCCGTAGCCGGGCACGATGATGACCTTCTGCGCGTTCTTCATGATGAAGGCCGCGTCGTCCGCCGAGCCGAGCTTGGCGGGCTTCTGCTCGCCGGTGCCGCCGCCGGCCGCGGCAGTTTCGCCTCCGAAGCCGCCGAGGATGACCGAGATGAAGGACCGGTTCATCGCATGGCACATGATGTAGGACAGGATCGCGCCGGATGAGCCGACCAGAGCACCGGTGATGATCAGCGCGGAATTGCCGAGCGTGAAGCCGATGCCGGCCGCCGCCCAGCCGGAGTACGAGTTCAGCATCGAGATCACGACCGGCATGTCGGCGCCGCCGATCGGGATGATCATGAGCACACCGAGCGCCAGCGCGAGGATGGTGATCATCCAGAAGTCGAACGCGCTGCCGGACAGGACGAGACCGACGATGAAGAACACCAGCGCCAGCGCTAGCGCTATGTTGATGATGTGGCGGAACGGCAGGATGATCGGCGCGCCGCTCATCCGCGCGGACAGCTTCAGGAACGCGATCACGGAGCCGGTGAAGGTCAGAGCGCCGATGGCGACGCCGAGCGACATCTCGACCAGGCTCTGCGGATGGATGTTGCCGGGCGTGCCGATGTCGAAGGCTTCTGGCGCATAGAAGGCGCCAGCGGCGACCAGCACCGCGGCCATGCCGACCAGCGAGTGGAAGGCGGCGACCAGTTCAGGCATCGAGGTCATCGGCACGCGGCGCGCGATGACCGCGCCGACCGAGCCGCCAATCGCGATGCCGAGAAGGACCAGCACCCAGGCGAGACCATCGGCCGGCGGATGGCTTGCCAGCGTGGTGGCGACGGCGATCGCCATGCCGATCATGCCGAAGAAATTACCCTGGCGCGACGTCGCCGGGCTGGACAACCCGCGCAGCGACAGGATGAACAGCACACCCGCCACAAGATAAAGAACTGCTGCCAGATTGGCGTTCATCTCAGGTCCCCTTTGTCTTCGTCACCCCGAGGTGCACGCCGGTCACTTTACCTTCTTCTTGTACATCGCCAGCATGCGCTGGGTGACAAGGAAGCCGCCGAAGATGTTCACGCAGGCGAAGATCAGTGCGATGAAGCCGAAGCCACGCGCCCACCCTGAACCGCTCGAGATCATACCGACGCCGACCGCGAGCAGCGCGCCGACCACGATCACCGAGGAGATCGCGTTGGTCACGCTCATCAGCGGGGTATGCAGTGCCGGGGTCACCGACCACACCACGAAATAGCCGACGAAGACGGCGAGGACGAAGATCGACAGCCGGAAGACGAAGGGGTCGACGACCTGTGCAACATGCTCCATGGCGATCTCTCCTTACGCCTTCGGCTGGAAATTCGGGTGGATCACGGCGCCGTCTTTGGTGAGCGCAGTGGCCTTGACCAACTCGTCGTCCCAGTTCACGGCGAGCTTCTTCTCTTTCTTGTCGACCATGGTCTCGATGAAGGAGAACAAATTGCGCGCGTAGAGGCTGGAGGCCGAGGCCGCGACGCGCCCGGCGACGTTGGTGTAGCCGACAATCTTGATGCCATCGAGGTCGACGACCTCGCCCGGCTTCGCACCCTCGACATTGCCGCCGCGCTCGACGGCGAGATCGACCAGCACCGAGCCCGGCTTCATCGACTTGACCATCTCGGCACTGACCAGCTTCGGCGCGGGCCGGCCCGGAATCAGCGCGGTCGTGATCACGATGTCCTGCTTCTTGATATGCTCGGCGGTGAGCGCCGCCTGCTTGGCCTGATATTCCCTGGACATTTCCTTGGCGTAGCCGCCGGCGGTCTGGGCGTTCTTGAACTCCTCGTCCTCGACGGCGAGGAACTTGGCGCCGAGCGATTCGACCTGCTCTTTCGTGGCGGGACGCACGTCGGTCGCGGTCACGACGGCGCCCAGACGGCGCGCGGTCGCGATCGCCTGCAGGCCGGCAACGCCCACACCCATCACGAACACCTTTGCGGCGGGCACGGTGCCGGCCGCCGTCATCATCATCGGGAAGGCGCGGCCGAAGGCCTCGGCGCCCTCGATCACGGCGCGATAACCGGCAAGGTTCGCCTGCGAGGACAGCACGTCCATCACCTGCGCGCGCGTGATGCGCGGCATCAATTCCATCGCGAAAGCGGAGACGCCGGCATCGGCGATCGTCTTCAGCGCGGCCTCGTTGCCGTAGGGATCCATGATGGCGATGACGAGCGCGCCGCGCTTGTACTGCGACAGCTCCGACGCCTCGGGGCGCTTCACCTTGATGATGATGTCGGCATCTTTCAGCGCGTCAGCACTGACGGTGGCACCTGCGGCGGTGAATTCGGAATCCGGCAGACCAGACTTGATGCCGGCGCCCGGCTCGACCGCGATCTCGGCGCCCAGCGCCTTGAATTTCTTCACCGTATCAGGCGAAGCGGCGACACGCGGCTCCGACGGATCGATTTCCTTGGCAACGGCGATCTTCATAGGCCCTCCGGCGACGCGGACAAAACGCGCACGCGAACTTAGCGTTACTCCCGCAACGTTTCGATACCGGTTTTGGAACCGGCTTGTATGCAAATTTTATGAGCAGCCGCCGGCGCTGGCGGATGCAACCGTCGATGGATCAGGTCAGGAAGACCGCCATCAGGATGACGATGAGCGCGACCGAGACCGTGCCGTACTTCACCAGTTTGATGAAGCCCTCATAGGTCTGCTCGTGGGCAACGTAGTCGTTGCCGTCGGCGGTGGTGTACGCCACTTCGCTATGGTCAGCCATGGAATGTCCCCAGTCGAAAGTCGAATTCTTGGGCTGGGATACCTGAAAGCTTCGAGCAGGGCAACGGCAGGCAAGCGCGGTTTTCCCGCAAATCGGCTCATTTGGAATCCCAATTATCCCGGATCCAGTGCGTCAGGCTCTCCTCGCTGACTTCGCCGGCGGCGAGCGAGAGGATGATGGTTGTCGCTTCCGCAGGATCGGGACTGAAGGCCACGCCGTTCTTGTGGAGGAAGACCATCATCGCCATGAAAGCGATGCGCTTGTTTCCATCGACGAATGCATGGTTTTTCGCGAGGCCAAATGCATAGGCGGCGGCGAGTTCATCGATCGGCGCCTGTTCGTACCGCCATTTGTTGATCGGCCGCTCCAGCGCCGAGCGCAACATCCCCTCGTCGCGCAATCCCGGCGCACCGCCGAAGCGGCGGAGTTGTCGACCGTGAATTGCGACGGCCTGCTCGAAGGTGATCCAGAGCGGCTCCTGCAGATCGCTCATGTGCTTACTAAGCTATTTTGCGAGCGTAGCGAGCGTGTCGCGATACTTGTCCATCAGTTCGTCGGCGATTTCCATCGTCCGCTCGAAATCCGGGTCATAGGGCAGCAACTGAAAACCACCGCCGGGTAATTCCACGATGTGCAATTGCTGTCCGCGCTTGAGATCGAGCCGCTGCATCAGTTCGCGCGGCAGCAGCAGACCATCGGAATTGCCGATTTTCTTGATCTCGATCTTCATGGGGTCCGGCTCCAGCACGTTATACATCTGTATAACACCACCAAAGGTGCAGTTCAACGGATGTTTTACATGCACCTCAGGTAGGCGCCCCCTCAGCCCATCGCCTCCAACTCGTCGATCATCGCGGCGATGACCGAAAGCCCGCCGTCCCAGAACTTCGGGTCCTTGGCATCGAGCCCGAATGGCCGCAGCAGCTCGGAATAATGCTTGGTGCCGCCGGCGGCGAGCATGTCGAGATAGCGCTCGGCAAAGCCTTCGGCCGCGTTCTCGTAGACCGCATAGAGCGAGTTCACGAGGCAATCGCCGAAGGCATAGGCGTAGACGTAGAACGGCGAGTGGATGAAGTGCGGGATGTACATCCAGTAGTTCTCGTAGCCTGCCTTGATCTCGATCGCCGGTCCGAGGCTCTCGCCCTGCACCGACAGCCAGATCTCACCGAGCCGCGTCGCGGTGAGCTCGCCGTTCTTGCGCTCGGTGTGGACCGCGCGCTCGAACGAATAGAACGCGATCTGCCGCACCACGGTGTTGATCATGTCCTCGACCTTGCCGGCCAGCAGCGCCTGGCGCTGCTTTGCGCTCTTGGTCTGCGCCAATAGCCGGCGGAAGGTCAGCATCTCCCCGAACACGCTCGCGGTCTCGGCCAGCGTCAGCGGCGTCGGCGCCATCAGCGCGCCGTTCTTGGCCGCCAGCACCTGGTGCACGCCATGGCCGAGTTCGTGGGCGAGCGTCATCACGTCGCGCGGCTTGCCCTGGTAGTTCATCAGCACGTAGGGGTGCGCGGAGGGCGTCGTCGGATGCGAGAACGCACCCGGCGCCTTGCCCGGCCGCACCGGCGCGTCGATCCAGCGGTCGGTGAAGAACCGCTCGGCGATGTCGGCCATCTCAGGCGAGAAGCCGCGATAGGCGGTCAGCACCATGTTGCGTGCATCGGGCCACCCGATGACGTCAGTCGCAGCAAACGGCAGCGGCGCATTGCGGTCCCAATAGGCCAGCCGCTTCTTGCCGAACCACTTCGCCTTCAACGCGTAATAGCGATGCGACAGCTTTGGGTAGGCGGCGCGCACGGAGGCCACCAGCGCATCCACCACCTCGCGCTCGACGCGGTTGTTCAGATGCCGGGAATCCGCGACGTCCTTGAAGCCGCGCCAGCGGTCGGAGATGTCCTTGTCCTTGGCGAGCGTGTTGGTGATCAGCGCAAAGGTGCGCTCATTGGCCTTGAACGTTTTCGCCAGCGCTTCGGCGGCGCTCTTGCGCTTGGCGCCGTCGCGGTCCTGCAGCAGGTTGAGCGTCGGTTCGATCGCCAGCTCCTTGGACCCGACCTTGAAGCGCAGGCTGGAGATGGTCTGGTCGAACAGCCGGTTGAAGGCGGAATAGCCGGTCTGCGCCTTTTCCAGGAAGAGCTGCTCGAGCTTGTCGTCGAGCTGATACGGCTTCTCCTTGCGCAGGTCTTCGATCCACGGCCGGTAGTATGCGAGCTCGGGCGCTTGCATCGCGCGGTTCAAAATATCGGCATCGACGCGGTTGAGCTCGAGCGCGAAGAACAACAGATGCGTGGACGCCCCCGTCAACCGCTCGGAGACATCGCCGTAAAACTTTGAAATCTTGGGGTCCACGCTGTCGCCGGCATGGACGAGACCGGCATAAGAGCCGAGGCGGCCGGCGAGATCGTCGATCGCCTCATAGCGTCGCACCGCCTCCGCGAGCCATTTTCCGCCATCTTCGTTTGCTGTCCCTGTCGCCAGCTTGCCCTTGTAGTCCGTCTCGAACGCGACACAGTCGGCATCCATCTTTTCGAGATCGCGCGCCACTTCCGGCGCATCGATCCCGGAATAGAGATCAGCCAGGTTCCACTCGGGAAGCCTGCCGGTCTTGCTCGCAGGCTTTGCGGAGGGTTTTGCCTTGGCGGATTTCTTGGCGACGGATTTGCTGGCGGCTGGCTTGCGGAGAGCAGACTTTTTGAGGGCAGACTTTTGCAGGGCAGATCTGGAGCGCGAATTCATTGTGTGGGAAACCTGTGTTCAACAATCGCGACGGCGGGCTGGGGCATCAAGGTTTAAGAGTGCGTTAATCGGCTTCGGCCAGAGTGCCCCGATTCGAGACAGATAGTAGTAGCGTGCGGGGAACACCATGGCTGCCAGTATTTTGATCGCCGACGACGATGCCGTAGCTCGCCGGCTGGTCGAGAACATGGTGCAGAAATGCGGCTATGAGACGATCGTCGTGGATTCCGGCGACGCGGCGATCGCCGCCCTCACCGCGCCTGACGCACCGGCCATCGACGCCGTCATCCTCGATCTCGTGATGCCCGGCCTCGACGGTATGGGTGTGCTGGCGAAAATCCGCGAAGCCGGCCTCAGCGTCCCCGTCATCGTGCAGACCGCCCATGGCGGCATCGACAACGTGATCTCGGCGATGCGCGCCGGCGCGGCCGATTTCGTGGTCAAGCCTGTCGGAGTGGAACGGCTTCAGGTCTCGCTTCGCAATGCCCTCAACGCCTCCGCGCTGAAGGGCGAATTGCAGCGCATCCGGCACAGCCGCGAGGGCCGGCTGACCTTCTCCGACATCATCACCCGTTCCGAAGCGATGGCGGGCGTGATGCGCGCCGCGCAGAAGGCGGCGAACTCTTCCATTCCAGTGCTGATCGAGGGCGAGTCCGGCGTCGGCAAGGAGATGTTCGCGCGCGCCATCCATGGCAGCGGCGAGCGCAAGGCAAAGCCCTTCGTCGCCGTCAATTGCGGCGCGATCCCCGACAACCTCGTCGAGTCCATTCTGTTCGGTCACGAAAAGGGTGCTTTCACCGGCGCCACCGAACGGCACATGGGCAAGTTCGTCGAAGCCCATGGCGGCACGCTGTTTCTGGACGAGGTCAGCGAGCTGCCGTTGACCGCGCAGGTCAAGCTGTTGCGCGCGCTGCAGGAAGGCGCCGTCGAGGCGGTCGGCGGCCGCAAGCCCGTCAAGGTCGACGTCCGCATCGTCTCGGCAACCAATCGCCGGCTGCTGGAGCGGGTGAAACAGGGACACTTCCGGGAAGACCTGTTCTATCGCCTCCACGTACTGCCGCTGACGATCCCCTCGCTCCGGGCCCGGCGCGAGGACATCCCGCACCTGCTCCGGCATTTCCTGGCGCGCTTTGCCGCCGAGGAGAACCGCCAGATCACCGGCATCAGCGGCGAAGCCATGGCGCATCTCGCCCAGCTCGACTGGCCCGGCAACATCCGCCAGCTCGAGAACGCGGTCTACCGTGCCGTGGTGATGAGCGACGGCGACCAGCTCGGCCTCAATGATTTCCCCCTGCTCGCCTCGCAGCCGCATCACGCCACCGAGATTCCGACCGCGCCGCTGATGCTCGAGCCGGCGGCGACCCCCTCGATGGTATCGGGTAATGATATACCGATCGCGCCGCTCCCCGCCGCGGGAACTCTTCCCATGCTGACCCCGACCGGCGATGTCCGGCCTCTCGAGGACATGGAGAACGAGATCATCCGCTTCGCGATCTCGCACTATCGCGGCCAGATGTCCGAGGTGGCCCGCCGCCTCAAAATCGGCCGGTCCACCCTCTACCGCAAACTCGACGAGGCCGGGGTTCCCGGACATGGCGGGAAAAGCGGCGAGGAGACGCACTGAGCCTCATGCGAACGGAGGTTCGCGAGGCGCTGCGAGTTCGGCTGTAAGCCGTTCGCATGACGACAGAATTCGACTGTGGCTTGAACCGTGACTTGGAAGTGACAGACACAGGGAAAAGCGCGCGGGGCAAGCGCACAATCCGTTGCCAAGAGGCCGCCTTGAAGTCAGTTTGGCGTGAGTTGTCCCGGTTGGCGCTGGCTGCAAATCCGGGGCCTGTATATCGTCTGCGTAGGAATCGTTGCGTGCAGGCGTGCAACTTTCGAGAGGCCGGCGCGATTTAGCCGAAGCTCAATTGGCGATAACGAAGCTGTTCCATAAGGGACAGTTCACCCGAGGGGTGCGACACAATGCGTGACTGTTTGAACCACCGTGCAGGCTTCGACCGTGTCTTGATGACGGTTGCGGCAACCTTCCTCACGGTGTCGGCCAGTTCGGCCCTGGCGCAGGATCAGGCGCGCAGCAGCGCTGCCGAGCTCGCGATCGAAGCCGCGATCCCGCGTCCCGAGCCGGCCAACGTCCCGCCCCCGACCGCCTCCGATATCAAGCTCGACACCACCGCCACCGTGCAGGATCCCGCCAAGGAAATTGCGAAGGATCCGGTGAAGGCAGAGGCTGCGCCCGCGCCAGCCGCCGAGAAGGTCGAGACCAAGCCGGCCGACGTCGCCACCACGCCCGCGCCCGAGGCGCCGAAGAGCGAGACCGCAAAGACCGAGCCCGCCAAATCTGAACCTGCCAAATCTGAACCTGCAAAGGCCGATACCGCGACTGCCACGCCGGCTGCGCCCGCAGCGCCGGCCGCTGCAGCGGCGCCGGTTACCGAGCCGGTGAAGGCCGCAAGCAACGTTCCCGCCGCCGACCAGCCGGTCGCCGACAAGCTCAAGGACGTCATCGGCGCCAAGACCTCGCGCTACTTCGACCGCAAGAACGAGCGCGCGGCGATCGAGAAGTTTTATGGCACACGCGATTTCGCGCCGGTCTGGACCCAAGGCGGCAGCCTGACCGCGGCGGCCAAGGGCGTCATCGCGCGGCTGAAGGACGCGGCCTCCGACGGCCTCAACCCTGCCGACTATCCGGTGCCGGATTTCGCCAGCGCCACCACGCCCGATGCGCTGGCCGATGCGGAGCTGAAGCTCACCTCCAGCATGTTCGACTATGCCCGCCAGGCCCAGAGCGGCCGCATGCATTGGTCGCAGGTCTCTGGCGACATCCTCTATCCCGAGCATCCGGTCGATCCGAACGAGGTGCTTGCCAAGGTCACGACCGCAACTGACGCCTCCGCAGCGCTCGACAGCTACAATCCGCCGCACAAGCTCTACAAGGAGCTGAAGGCGAAGCTCGCGGAGCTTCGCGGTCAGGGCAACGGCCCGGTGATCGAAATCGCCGAGGGTCCGGCGCTGAAATATACCCCGGCCACCAAGAAGCAGGCCGAAATCGTCGTAGAAGATCCGCGCGTGCCGCAACTGCGCGCCAAGCTCGGCCTCGCCGAAAACGCGAGCGACACCCGCTATGACGCCGCCGTCGCCGACGCCGTGCGCAAGTTCCAGAACAGCGCCGAGATGAAGGCGACCGGCATCCTCGACGACAAGACGGTCAAGGCGCTCAACACCCCGAAGCGCGACAAGCAGATCGACGTGGTGCTGGTCAACATGGAGCGCTGGCGCTGGCTGCCGCGCGACCTCGGCACGCCCGCGCTAGGCGATGCCTATGTCATCCTCAACATTCCCGACTACACGCTGAAGGTGATGCAGCGCGGCCAGCAGGTCTGGACCACCCGCGTCGTCACCGGCAAGCCCGGCACGCATGCGACCCCGCTGCTGACCGAGACGATGAAGTACATCACGGTCAACCCGACCTGGAACGTGCCGCCGTCGATCGTCTACAACGAGTACCTGCCGGCCCTGCAGCAGGACCCGACCGTGCTCCAGCGCATGGGCCTCAAGCTCGAGCAGAACCGCGACGGCTCGGTGCACATCTCGCAGCCGCCCGGTGAAGCCAACGCGCTCGGCCGCATCCGCTTCAACTTCCCGAACAAGTTCCTGGTCTATCAGCACGACACGCCGGACAAGAACCTGTTCGCCAGGGAAGACCGCGCCTTCAGCCATGGCTGCATGCGCGTGCAAAATCCGGATCAATATGCCTCGGTGCTGCTCAACATCGCCATGCCGAACGAGAAGTACACGCCTGAGCGCGTGCGCAGCATGTACGGCAAGAGCGAGATCGACCTGAAATTCCCGACGCCGATCCCGGTCAACATCACCTATCAGACCGCCTTCGTGGACGACGCCGGCAAGCTGCAATTCCGTAAGGACGTCTATGGCCGCGACGCGACCATGATCAACATCCTGAAGAACAAGAGCGGCAAGGATCTCGAGGCCGTCGTTGCGCACTCGCAGCCGAGCTACTCGCGCCCGGCGACGACCCTACCCTCAGGCGTGGCAGTGGCCAACAATGGCGGCGGCTTCGGCTCGTCCGGTCCGAACTTCTTCGAGCGGCTGTTCGGAGGCGGAGCCCCGACCCCGCCGCCGGCCCCGGTCGGCCGCCGGCCCCAGCAGCAGCGGGTCTTCACCCGCTAAGCCCGCACAGACGAATTCTGCAACGAAATCAGCGGCCCCCTCCCATGGACGGGGCCGCTTAACGTTAACCATTGTCCACCTCGGACCAGGCCGCGGGCGTTTTTTTGCCACAGTCAACCGGTTAGGTCGTATCCTGACTTGGTTTGGGGGCGGGAAGGTCAACCTCGAATTAACCTTCTCGCTTTAATAAAGCGTTCATCCTCTTTCGCGCGCTAACGGGGTTGGCGGGAGAGTCCATTTGAACGCTCGTCGACTGGGTGGGCTCATACGTGCTGACTGGTCTTGCACGCCAATTCGTTGTGCTGTCGTTGTCCCATGCGGGAGTGAAGGCCGGATCGCGGATCGGCCTCGCTGCCGTGTTGCTGCTTGCTGCCGCGGGTTCGGTCCATAACGCCGCCGCGCTGAGTGAAACCAAGACTCTCTCCTTCCACCACACCCATTCCGGCGAAGACCTGACCGTCACCTTCAAGCGCGAGGGCCGCTACGACGAAGCGGCGCTGAAGCAGCTCAATCACTTCCTGCGCGACTGGCGCACCCAGGACGAGACGGTCATGGACCGTCACCTCTTCGACATCCTCTGGGACGTCTACCGCGACGTCGACGCCAAGCAGCCAATCCAGATCATCTCCTCCTATCGCTCCCCCGCCACCAACGCCATGCTCCGCCGCCGCTCCTCCGGGGTGGCGCGCGCCAGCCAGCACATGCTGGGACATGCGATGGACTTCTACATTCCGGGCGTGCCGCTGGAGCAGATCCGTTTCGCCGGCCTGCGCCTGCAGCGCGGCGGCGTCGGCTTCTATCCAACCTCCGGATCGCCCTTCGTGCATCTGGATACCGGCAGTGTCCGGCACTGGCCGCGTATGACGCATGACCAGCTCGCCCGCGTCTTCCCGGACGGCAAGACGGTGCATCTGCCGACCGACGGCGTGCCGCTGAAGGGTTACGAGCTTGCCAAGGCCGAGATCGAGCGGCGCGGCAGCGGCGACGATTCCGGCAGCAAGCCGAATTTCTTTGCCGCCCTGTTCAAGAGCAAGTCGGCCGCTCCGGCCAGCAGCAGCGACGAGGATGACGAGGGCGCGCCCGCCCCGGCCGCCAAGCCGGCGGCCCCGACCTTGGTCGCCGCAGCCAAGCCCGCCGATCCGGTGCCGACGCCGCGCGCCAAGCCGCAAATGGCCGCCACGATCCAGCTCGCCTCGGCCGATGCGCAGCTCGTTGCGCCGCCCAAGCCGAAGCCCGCGCCGGTGGCTGACAAGCAGGCGACCGGCAAATCCGTTGACGGCAAGCCGGAAACCCCGGCCGACATCATCAATGCCCGCGGCTTCTGGGATGATGTCCCGGCTGCCCCGCAGCAGGCGACGCCGGCGCAAATCGCCGCGCTGAAGGCCCGCCAGGCCCTTGCCGCCGCCACCGATTCGCAACCCACCGCGAGCGTGTCCAATTCGGCCCTTCAGGCGCTGGCTTTCGCGCCGGCCGCCTCTCCGGTCGATCGCGCCAATGTCGTCGCGGCCTCGGCACCGATCCCGCGATCCGCCCGCCCGGCCTCGCGCAACCCTGCCCAGGCGACCGAGATCAACACGGTGGTCGGCAAGAGCACCGACGGCATGGTGGCGACCGCGACCCGCCTTTCCGCCGCCAAGGGCGAGAGCATCTGGCTCAAGATTGTGATGCTGTCGCCGAGCGCCAGCCGCGCGATGTCGGTGACCTTGATGGGCGAGCTCGATACCGCGGCGCTGCGCGCTTATTTCGTCAAGCCGCGGGCCGTGATCGCGATGGGTTTTGCGGACGATCCCATGCATGGCCTGTCCTGCGACAGCTTCTCGGGCAGCGCGACCGCGAAGCTCCAGACGACGTCGTTCGTCATGCGCACGGCGGCGCTGCGCTGATAGCGTCCGCAAACGGCACGTAGCCCGTCCACTACTGCGCCTTCCTGCCCTGCCGATCCAGATGATAAGTCAGCGCCAGCGACAGGCAGATCGATAGCTCCTGCTTCGGCAGCCGGCCTGTCACCGGCATCAGCAATGCCCGCGTCTGCCGGTACTCGAACTGATCGGGAAAGCGCTCGCGAAAATTATCGACTAACGTCGTCCTGCAGTTGAACAGGATGGCGGCGTGGTCGGAATCCTTGAGACGTCCGAGCCGGATCGTGGAGCCGCTGCCGGTCTCCTCCGTCAGATAGGCCGGCTCGCCCCATTTCAAGGTTTCGGTGAGCTTGCCGACATCGTCATCGGCCGCAGCGGCCGCGAAGATCAGGTCGCGCACCTCCAGCAGCCGCTTGCCGATCGGCGCCGGAAGAGCGCCGAAGGCGCGACTGACCTCACGCGGCGGCGATGGCACAACCATTTGCGTCTCCGTTCCCAAACGAACACGCGCAATTTGTAGCCTGAATGGAGCGAAAGCGTAATCCGGGCTACGTCAGCAGGGCTTGAGGCGCCAACGCCTCAGATCATCCCCAGCGCCTGCATATAGGTTTCGAGAATGGTCTCGGCCTCGGCGCGCTCGTTCGGGTCCTGCTTGCGCATGCGCACGATGGTGCGGAGCGCCTTGACGTCGTAGCCGTTGCCCTTGCTTTCGGCATAGACGTCCCGGATGTCGTCGGAGATCGCCTTCTTCTCTTCCTCCAGCCGCTCGATGCGCTCGATGATGGATTTGAGCTGGTCCTTGGCAAATTTCGTCGCGGGCTCGTCGTCGCGGACGGCGGCGGTGGTGGCCATCTTGGTACTCCAAATGGAACTGGCAAAACGAGGTGACGCCGGCATCCTCACCGCGCGTGCTGGGGAGAACCCTTAGGGTTGGCGTCCCCCGCGTTCAAGCAAGCATCGCGCTCGTCCACAGCGCGCCCACACCTTCCTGCGGCGGGGCGAAGAAAGCTGTTGTGTGGTGCGACTCAAAGGCCGCGCGAATTCAATGCCCGTGTCCGTGAGGATGGACCTTCTTCATCGTCTCGATCTGCTCGGGCGTGGCCGCGCCCTGGTATTTCGCCTTCCAGGCCTCGTAGGGCATGCCGTAGACGGCCTCCCGGCTCTCATCCTTGCTCACGGCGACGCCCTGGGCATCCGCGGCTTCCTTGAGCCAGTTGGACAGGCAGTTGCGGCAGAAGCCCGCCAGATTCATCAGGTCGATGTTCTGGACATCCGTCCGCGTCTTCAGATGCTCCACCAGGCGCCGGAAAGCGGCCGCCTCGAGCTCGATTCTGGTTTTGTCGTCGATTGCCATGGCTGTTTCCCTTGGATCCCGTGGACCTGACCCGATGGAGGTCACCCTTACGGGATCAGGTGGGCTCTGTCACAGATTTTGCCATATCCCGGCGCAAACCGGCCGAAACCGCTGCCACCGCCCTTTTCGGGACGGTTCCCCGGCCCTACGCCAAATCGTCAATGATCTGGTATAGCTACCGCGACAATGATTGCCGAATCTCCCCGCACCCCACTTCGCCTGCTCGCCCGGTTGGTCCCGGTGCTGGTGATCGCCTTGCTGTGCCTTTGCGCCAGTCCGGCCTCCGCCGATTTCCGCCTCTGCAACAACACCTCGAGTCGTGTTGGCATTGCGCTCGGCTACAAGGACGCCGAAGGCTGGACCACGGAAGGCTGGTGGAACATCTCATCGCGCTCCTGCGAGACCCTGCTGCGGGGAACGCTGGTCGCCCGATACTATTACATCTACGCGATCGACTATGACCGCGGCGGCGAGTGGTCGGGGCAGGCCTTCATGTGCTCGCGCGACAAGGAGTTCACCATCCGCGGCACCGAGGATTGTCTCGCGCGCGGCTATGACCGGACCGGCTATTTCGAGGTCGACACCGGTGAGCAGCGGGCGTGGACGGTGCAATTGACTGACGCCAACGAGCAGCCGGCGCAGCAACGCGTACCCGGCCTGCCCGGTCCGGTTGGCCCGGGCGGGGTTCCGGGTTTGCCCAACGGCCCGCCCGGTGGTACGCCCCCGGCCGCGCCTGGTCTCCCGCCAGCCGCCGCCCCGCCCCCATCTGGAAATAAGCCATGAGGCGTCTTCGCCGTATCAAGATTCTCGCGACCCTGGGACCGGCTTCTTCAGATCTCGCAATGATCCGCCGCCTGTTCGAGGCCGGCGCCGACCTGTTTCGCATCAACATGAGCCACACCCCGCACGACAAGATGCGGGAGCTGGTGGCGACGATCCGCAACGTCGAGTCCAGCTACGGCCGACCGATCGGCATCCTGGTCGACCTCCAGGGCCCGAAGCTCAGGCTAGGTGCTTTCGCCGAAGGTTCGGTCCAGCTCCAGAACGGCCAGACCTTCACGCTCGATTCCGACAAGACGCCGGGCGATGCCACGCGCGTCCATCTTCCGCATCCCGAGATCCTGGCGGCGCTGCGGCCCGGCCACGCGCTGCTGCTCGACGACGGCAAGGTCCGGCTGATCGCCGAGGAAACCTCCAAAGAGCACGCGGTGACGCGTGTCGTGGTCGGCGGCAAGATGAGTGACCGCAAGGGCGTCAGCCTGCCCGACACCGATTTGCCGGTCTCCGCCATGACGTCGAAAGATCGCGCCGACCTCGAGGCCGCGCTCGTCACCGGCGTCGACTGGATCGCGCTGTCCTTCGTGCAGCGCGCCGACGACGTGCTCGAGGCCAAGAAGATGATCCGCGGCCGCGCCGCCGTGATGGCCAAGATCGAGAAGCCGCAGGCGATCGACCGCCTCGCCGACATCATCGAGGCCTCCGACGCGCTGATGGTGGCGCGCGGCGATCTCGGCGTCGAGCTGCCGCTCGAGCGCGTGCCGAGCCTGCAGAAGCAGATGACGCGGATGGCGCGCCGCGCCGGCAAGCCGGTGGTGGTCGCGACCCAGATGCTGGAATCGATGATCCAGTCGCCGGTGCCGACCCGCGCCGAAGTCTCCGACGTCGCAACCGCGGTCTATGAGGGCGCCGACGCCATCATGCTGTCTGCGGAATCGGCGGCCGGCAAATTCCCGGTCGAGGCGGTCTCGACCATGAACCGCATCGGCGAGGAGGTCGAGCGCGACCCGATTTATCGTTCCGTGCTCACCGCGCAGCGCCCCGCGCCGGAAGCCACTGCGGGCGACGCCATTGCCGACGCCGCGCGGCAGATCGCCGAGACGCTCGATCTTCCGGCCTTGATCTGCTGGACTTCATCGGGCTCAACCGCCGTGCGGGTGGCGCGCGAGCGGCCGAAGCCGCCGATCGTGGCGATCACGCCGAACATCAACGCCGGCCGCCGGCTCGCGGTGGTCTGGGGCGTGCATTGCGTGGTGGCGGAGGATGCGCGCGACCAGGACGACATGGTCAGCCGTGCCGGCCAGATCGCTTTCCGCGACGGCTTCGTCCGCGCCGGCCAGCGCGTCATCATCGTCGCCGGCGTGCCGCTCGGCATCCCCGGCACCACCAACATGGTCCGCATCGCCTCGGTCGGCCCCGAGGGCGACGCGAACATGTAGGTCGGCCAGGGCCCGCCAGGCAAAAAGTCGAAAAACAACCCCATGCAAAGTAGCCGGAGCCTTCGGCGAGCTTGCTGCGGTTTTGTGAAAAGGCTCGCTCAATCAACGACCTGAGCGGGGTCAGGCCACCGCCTCGGTCGCGTTGCGTTTCTACGCCCCAACCAGCGCCTTAGTGGTCGGCAGCAGCGTCTGCTGCACCACCAGACCGCGGGCGCGGGCGTCCATGACGCCGACCGCGCGCAGTGCCAGCAGTGTCACGGTCTGCACCGCATCGCGCATCCTGACGGGATCGTCGAGATTATCGGGCGCGAGCGGCCCGACCAGGGCCTCGTGCAGCGCACCGAGCAACGCGGTGGCGGCGAGCGCGGTGTCCTGCGCCGGCAGGTGACCGGCGCGCACCGCAGCGTCGATCCGACCCGCGATCTCGCCCGCGATCTCGCGCCGGCTGGCAAGCCTGGAGGCGCTGACATCGACATCGACCGGCTCGGCCAGGATGCCCCAGGCCAGCCTGCGCTGCGACAGAGTATGGACCGCCACCGTCGTCACGGCCGCGGCCAGCGCCGAGGACGGCCCCGGCGCGGCATCGGCGGCCCGGCGGATCGCCGCGAGCTCGTCGCGGGAGACCTCGGCAATGAGTTCTGAGATCAGATCGGCCTTGGAGGGGAAGTAGCGGTAGACCGTGCCGGCCGCGACATTGGCCCGGACCGCGACCGGCGCAATCTGCACCGCCGCCATCCCGCCTTCCGCCGCAGTCTCCCGCGCCGCCGCCAGAATTGCGCTGCGCCGCGCCGCAAGGCGCTTCACCACTTGATGCGTCCGCCGATAAACCATGGCGCGCTTCCTGTCCCACACGCCGGCCGCACGCCCTGCGACCGAACGCTTAGTCACGTCAAAAGATGCAAATCGCCCCTCAAGGACTGAACAACTATTCAGAGTGAATGACAAGACAGGAAATGCATGACGCGTCGCAGCGACCGGACTGGAGCGTCAACCCTGCTTGTGAAAGGCCTCGTCCCGGAAACTGCCCAAGGGGACGAGCGGGAGACGAGATGGCTATCGCGCGATATCCATTTGGAAGGACCGCCGCGCGATCTCGGCACCTTGTCGGCGCAAAACGAAAGTTGCCCGATAGGTGCCGGCCGGCCAAGCGGAGCCTGCGCGCTTTCGTCCAGCCGCGATGAAATACTGGGCCTGGTCCCGTGGCAGTTTCGGCGCGCGATACTCCGCGACGACCTGCCCCTCAGGTGACCTCAACTCGAGCGCTTGCTCGTCGTCCGCCTGAAGTCCGATTGCGCGAACATACGCAACGATGGCGGCCGATTGAGAGCCAGGCAAGGATCGCTTGACCTCACCTGTCTCGATCTCGTCCATGGTCACCGCGTGATCGGCAAAGCCGGCATTGATGATCTCGGTGGACGGAGCGTTCGAAACGGAGTCTTGCGCCTTTTGCCACAGCGAACGGCCGGAATTGCATTCGCCCTTCGCGGCGCCCTCGGCGAATGGATCCACAATTTTTCCGTCATGCCTCACCGTGAGATGCAGATGTGGGAACTCGGTGTTTCCCGACAGACCCACCAGACCGAGCGCCTGCCCGGAGCTGACATTGTCACCGGGCTTCACCTTGAGACTGCCCTTGGCCATGTGGCAGTATTGCGTGCTCCAGCCATTTCCGTGTTCGACGACGGCGCCGTTGCCGCATTCCCTGCCGGTGATTGCCGCTTTGCCGATGACCTTGACCGAGACGTCATCCATGCCATCGCGCGTGTGGGCAACGCGCCCCGACGCGGCGGCAACGACCTCGACCCCTTTTCGCTGAACGTCCAGATCGGGCAGCCGGATGTCGGTGCCGTCGTGACCGTCATAGGTTCGGTGGCCACATCGATAGTCCAAGGTCTTGTCCGAGGGATCATGGTCGACGTAGTTCTGGATGAAGCAGGTCGTTCCCAACTCGCAGGCAACCGGCCAAGCGAACGGTTGTAGCTCGGCGCTGCGAGCCGCCGACGCACACGTGATGGCCGCGCAGACCACTGATACAGACACAAGCGCTCTCATCCGATCCGTCCGTTCCGACAAACGGGCGCGCGACAAAGTGCAGTCCGGCAGCGAGAATTCCATTCCTGATGTCCCAAGAACCTTGGCCAACATCGGTACACCGAGAAAACACCGGTACCGGTGAGGATCACCCACGAAGGCGACGATCGATCCCTATCTGCCGGATTTTTCCCGATTAAGCCAAGCCCGCATCTCTCGTGCGATGAAAACGAATCCCAAGCAGCCCGTCAGGATGAACAGCAGATGAAGCCCAAACAAGCCGACGAAGTTGAATGGATGGTCTTCAAACGTGATCAGTTGATGATTGCTGGGCCCGCCCCTGCTACGAAAATTCGCCCAGAGCGTTCCGGCAGAGTACCACTGGCTCAGTCTGTAGACGCCATGCACCCCCATGATAATCGCTATTGCGGCACCAACGAACGGCATGGGTAGGCGCAATCCGACCTTCACGGGTCTCATTTGGTGTTTGGCTCCTGGGCCTCGAGGAGCAGTCATCGCAGAAAATCGTTGGAAAGGAGGCCGCTTCGTCCGAGCCCAAACGTTCGTGTCGGCGCCGCTGAACATCGGTATCATTGCGCGAAGTTTGCGCGCCCGCCAAGCCGTCAAATTCATCGTGTTCAGAATCGTTCGGCACTCGGCATCTCATCGTCTCCGCCAATTTTGCCCGGAGGTTCGCGAAGGAACCGGCTTCAAAAATGGTGGCAAATTGCCGCAAGCAAAACGAGCGCGATCTCATTCGCTGTCTCATTGCGGTCATTGGCAAACGAATCGATCGCGATTGAACAGCGATCGAATGAGCATCTTCAAATGCTTGGACTTGCGGGTTCCAAATTTGATTTGAATCTTCGCTGCTTCGCGCGTCAGCGCGCCACGTCCTCGGAAAAGCGCGAGGTTGTGTGTCGCTTCTTTACATCTCGAAGTTCTTATGTAGTGTCCGCAACCGGACGTTGACGTCGGCCCGCGCGCAGTGCGCAGGCGGTATCGATGTTCGGGGGCCGTGGTTGTGACTGGCGTTTGGAATACGTTCAGAGACTGTTTGCGCGGCGCACGTTCATTGCGCGCTCACCAAGGCCACGCAGCCAATTTATCGCCAGGTAATGTCGAGAGTTTAAACTGCAGTTTCGCTGCCGCCAGGCTGCGGACTTCACTCTCATGCGCGAACGGAGCGAACAGTATGAAGCGGCTCATCAGCTTCCCTCTCGCTCTCATTCTCCTTCTCATGGTGTTGCCGGATCGCGCAGCAGCCGCTGAGTTATTTTCGGTGCGATGTGAAGGTGGCGATCCGGTCCGACCCTACTTCGCGACGTTCGACATCGACGCCAAAGCGATCGTCTTCGAAACGCCACCGACGAATGTCGAAGCATATTCCGGGATAAATCTACGCGCTGGAGAGATCATTTCCACGGAGAATGGAAGAATCGAGTTCATCGTGCCCGTCCTTCCGGGAAGACTCGACCTGATTTTCGATCGCAATCAAAAGACGATGACCTGGCCTGGAATGGATGCCCCGACCTTTCGGCCGACCTTGATTCACCAATGCACCGTCACCCCGCCGAGAAGCATTTTGAGCTTCCGGGCTCGCGATCCAATTCAGCATCCGATCTCGGTCCGCTGTGAGGATGCTGGAGACATGTACTTCACGATGGATGCAGCATCGAAACAAGCGGTCTTCGAACGCGGCAAGGAGGGGCGACTGTACCAAGGTGCCGTGACCGATGTCCAACAGGATGAGGTCACGCTATCGATGAATTTTGACGTTCCTCGTCGGATCGTATGGAACAAAAGCCGTCAGACCATCACAATCGAAGGCATTGAGGGCGATGCGGCGCGACCACGAGGCGTCATGCAGTGCCAGGAAGTCGCCGCCCGAACGATGATCGTCTACCACGCGAGACTATGGCGACGGTGAGTGCCAGCCACGGATAGACCGGCGGCAATGATCTCATCCGCTGCATTCAATCGAAGAGACAACGACAGTTCACCGGCCACCCGCCGGGGTCTACTGAACTGAATGTCGCTACCACAAAATTACTTGGGAGATGGAGATGGAATACTACACCGTGAAGCCGGCGGAGCCTTCGGCGATCTATGAAGCCCTTCGGGATTTCCTAGACGGCGCTCTCGATCCTCTCCTGCAGACCAACCAGAATTCCCTACCTATCAAGTTTCTATACAAGTATTTTGGTCCGGGCAGCGTCGCCAGCGAACTTAACAAGGTAATTACCAGAGAAGACGGCTTTTTCTATTTTGACGGAGTTAAGATCATCGCCGACTCCGCTCTCAAGGCCGAGATCGCCGCAGAACTGGCAAATGCAGCCAAGGCAGCCGTGCTTGGACTCTTTGGTGTTACCGCACTCCCTATCGGGGTTGAGGTTGTAGTGGCAGGTGTCGCTGCCGCGGGCGCGACGTGGGTCTACCAATCGTTTGTCCAACCCGTCTTGGGGCACTTTCACGAAGTATTAGGCGAGGCGTCGACGAGGCTCGAAATCGCGGACAGCACCGGCAGGGCCACGACCGGCGTGGTTTACCGCAATGGGCTTGCAGCAGAAGGAAAGTCGACCGTCGACGCGGTGTTAAGCCTTCTCAATTTTTCGGCAGGCAAGTTCGACGTCAACTCTCATGTCGCCATTTATACCCCGCAAAACAGCGACAAGGAGAGCATCGGATATGACATTCTTGCCGGCAATCACCTCGCCCGAATCGCTGGCGCGCTGGGGGTAACGACGACCGAAATCGCTAACCGCTCCGGACTCGATGCCAATAGCGTTACAGCAAAGAATTCCGACCTTCTCGCGCCTTACCTGTCGGGGGCGGACTTCAGCATCATGCAGACTGGTGCGAAACTAAGCTTGCACATGTACGACAAGAATATCGGTGACGACCTGACGTTGCTGAAAAAGGAGATCTCCATCGGCGGAGACTTGAGCGGTCTCGACTTACAAGCGGCGCAACTTGCGGTGTTTGGCACCGATGGCGGCGACAACATCGACGTCACCGTCTCGACCGGAAAGGTTTACGTCTATGGCGGGATGGGATCGGACACCATTCGCGGCGGTGCAGGAGGCGATGTTCTGTGGGGTGACAGCCCGGTTGGTCCGAGCAATGGAGAAGTCGATTTCATCCACGGCGCGGGTGGCAACGATGAGATATTCGGCGGTGGCGGTGGCGATCAGCTCTTCGGAGATGATGGCGCGGATTACATCGAGGGCGGAGCCGGTGACGACACGATCGATGGCGGAACCGAGATGGACGAGATCTGGGGCGGCGTGGGCAGTGACACCATCCACGGCGGCGAAGGAAATGACGTCGTCAGGGCAGGATCAAGCGTTCCCCGCGAGGATGATACTGGCGCGACCAACAAGCTCTATGGCGATGGAGGACGCGACGAAATCTATGGCGCCGAAGGTAACGATCAACTCTATGGCGGCGCCGACGAGGACAAGCTGTCGGGCGGTGCCGGCAACGACATTCTTATGGGGCAAAGGGGAGATGCGGAGTATAGAGGCGGGGACGGAGCCGACATCTTCGTCATTGATCGAGGCGCCAAGCGCATCGTTATCAAGGACGCTAGTGCCGAGGATCGACTAGTCATCCGTGCGAGCGACGTCGCAAGCCTCAAAGACTCCGAGGATCAGTATTCCTACAAACCGACATATAGTGATTGGGCCATCGTGATCGGAACGGGAGTATATGGCCCGCCTGGCTCGCTGTATGCGAGTTTGCAGGGGCACTGGTACATCGAAGTGCCCGACCGCCCAGAGGAAAAATTCGCCGTCGATTACGAGGCGAAACTGAAGAACGGCAATCTCGAGCTGACGTTCCGGGACGTTGGTTACAAGGGTGCTCCCGAGATCGTCGTCGTCATCGAGAACTTCAAGGCCGGGATGCTTGGTCTCGATAGTGTTCCGCATTCGACGTGGGCTGATCACTGGTATGACAGTGTGTCTATTCCCATTCCGGTCACGACCCAGATTGGCACCGAATCGGACGGGGGCCAGCAGCGACAGCTTGACGCCTCAACTTCGGCGGTCGGAGACGATCACCTCCTCGGTTCGAATACCGATGACGACCTGCTTGGCCTAAGCGGGAACGACGTACTCGAGGGTAAAGCAGGCGTAGACGTACTAGATGGCGGGAGCGGTGATGACGTTCTGACCGGCGGTGCCGGTGATGACGAATTGGCCGGAGGTGGTGGGTCCGACACCTATTACTATTCCTCAGCCGATGGCAGCGACATCATTGGTGAGATCGCATCCGAGACCGACGTCAACACTCTGGTGCTGACGGACCTTAATCTCGCGGACGTGACGTTTTCGTTCGAAGCGGGGAGTTCTTACGATCTGATCGTCACCATCGGGACGACTGGAATGACGATTCGGGTTTTCGGGCAGTTCGATCTCGGCCAAGCGCCGCTTGGCCTCTCTCAGATCGAGTTCGCGGATGGCAGCGTTCTGGATCGGGCCGCGATCGAGCTGGCGGCTGGATTTCAGGCGCCGATCGGAGACATCATCGGGACTGAAGCTGCGGAAACGCTGACGGGAGACTCTTTCGGAAATTGGATCAAAGGCAACGGTGGCGATGATATTGTCGACGGAGCCGGTGGCAACGACGAAATTAACGGGGGTGCCGGGTCTGACGTGCTGAATGGCGGAGCCGGCAACGACATTTTCGTCGCGGAAGCATCCGACGGCAATGACATCATCAATGGTGGCGACGGGGCAGGCGATGAACTAGTGTTCTGGAGCATCAGCTCGGCGATCACCGTAGATTTGCAGAATGGAACTGCGACAGGTGCCGACATTGGATCTGATACCCTCGCAGGCATCGAGAACGTTTCCGCCGCTTTCAACGGCGGGAATGACATCCTGATCGGTAGTGGGGCAGACAACGTTCTCGACGCTGGCGGTGGTAACGACACGATCACTGGCGGCGCTGGCGACGACACCTTGTCGGGTGGATACGGCAGCGACACGTATCATTTCTCGATCGGAGATGGCGATGACTTCCTGTTTGATAACGCCAATCTTCCGAATGAGCAGGATTTGCTGGTATTCGGACCCGGCCTCGATCTGGACGATGTGAATTTCCAATGGCAGGGCCAGAACGACGCCAAGGTGACCATCGCCAATGGAGGCGGAAGCATCGTTATCGCCGGTCAGCTTCAGCAGGGCGAAGGTATCGAACTATTCCAGTTCTCGAATGGCGCCTCGATTTCAGCGGAGGCAGTCGCCGCGATCGTCGTTGCGAACCAGTCCAGCTCCGGGGATGATCTCATCAACGGGACCGGTTTCAACGACACCATCACTGGCGGCACCGGAAATGACCACATCCGGTTCGTCGGCAGCGGGGATGTCATCGTCTATGCCGAAGGAGACGGTAACGACATCATCGAGGCAGATTCCCCGGTCGGGTTGCAGCTGTCGGATCTGAGCGTAACCGACCTGCGATTTTCTTTTGCAGGCACTGATCTGCTCATCACGGTCGTTCCGACCGGCGACACGATCCGCGTGAAGGACCACTATGCCGACACCGGGCAATCGACCGGGCTCGGCCAGGTCACGTTTGCGGACGGGACGGTTTGGGATCGAGCAAACATTCAAGCTGCCAGTGGCTATGCCCCCACTGACGCGGCCCTGACTGGCAACTCCATTGCCGAAAACGCGGTCATTGGCACACTGGTCGGAACGGTAATAGGAGTCGATCCGGATCCAGATGCGACATTGACGTATAGCCTGACGGGCGACGCGGGCGGGCGATTTGCAATCAACGCAACTACGGGCGCAATCACCGTCGCGAATGGAACGCTACTCGACTATGAGACAAACACCTCGCACAGCGTGACTGTGCGAGTTACCGATCAGGACGGGGTCAGCTTCGACAAGTCGTTCATGCTGGACCTGACCAATGTCAACGAATCACCGACCGAGGCTACGCTGATCGGTGGCTCGGTGGCCGAAAATGCCGCCAATGGAACTGCGGTCGGCACAGTCGCCGGTATCGACGCCGACGCCGGCGCGACGCTGACCTATGGTTTGATCGATGATGCCGGCGGGCGGTTCGCGATAAGCGCCGCGACGGGTCAGATCACGGTCCTGAACGGCGCGCTGCTGAACTACGAGGCCGCGGCATCGCACAGTGTCACGGTCCGGGTGACCGACCAGGGCGGGCTGACTTTCGACAAATCGTTCACGCTCGGTCTCACTGACATCAACGAGGCACCGACCGACGCGACCCTGGCCGGCGGCTCGGTGGCCGAAAATGCGGCGATCGGCACCATCGTCGCAACCGTGGCCGGCGTCGATCCCGATGCCGGAGCTGTCCTGACCTACTCGCTGACCGACAATGCCGGCGGGCGCTTCGCGATCGACGCAGCAACCGGCCAGATCACCGTGGCCGATGGTACGCTGCTGGACTACGAGGCAACGACGTCTCACGCCATTACTGTTCATGTCGTGGATCAGGGCGGGCTGGCCTTCGACAAGGTGTTCACGATTGCCGTGACCGACGTCAACGAGGCGGGTAACCAGGCTCCGAGCGATGCGACCTTGAGCGGCGGCACTATTGCCGAGAACTCCGGCAACGGCGCGGTGGTCGGAACCGTCGCCGGCGTCGATCCGGACAACGGCGCCGTCCTGACCTATTCCCTGACGGACAACGCAGGAGGACGCTTCGCGGTCAATGCGACCTCCGGCCAGATCACGGTCGCCGATGGTGCGCTGCTCGACTACGAGACCGCAACGTCGCACAACGTGACGGTCCGGGTCACGGACCAGGGCGGCCTGACTTACGACGAGGTGTTCGTACTCGCTGTCACCGACGTCGCGGGCGCGACCCTGAACGGCACCTCGGCGGCCAACACCCTGACCGGCACGGCCGAAAACGACGTCCTCAACGGACTTGACGGCAATGACGTTCTGAACGGCCTCGGCGGCAACGACACGCTCGACGGAGGTACGGGCAACGACACCATGACCGGTGGCGCCGGGAACGACGTCTACATCGTCGACGCGGCCGACGACGTCGTGAACGAGACGGCCAACGAGGGGATCGACGAGATTCGCACCTCGCTGTCGAGCTATACGCTCGGCGCGAACGTCGAGAATGTGACGGCCACGACATCTACGGCGCTGACGGCAAGCGGCAACGCCCTCGACAACGTCATCAAGGGCAACAGCGGCAACGACGTCCTGTTCGGCGGTGACGGCAACGATACGTTGCTGGGTGGAGCCGGCGACGACGTTCTGCAGGGCGGCGCCGGCAACGACATCTTCGACGGCCAAGGCGGCCAGAACTGGATCACGACAGGCACCGGTCAGGACACGCTGATCCTCAACGGCGCCAGCGGATATTTGCAGGTCGACGACTTCAGCGACGGTAACGACAAGATCAACATGCGCGGCACCGGTGTCACAGCGCAGAATGCCGCGCAGAACGTCACCCTGACCGAATATGCGGAAGGCGGGGTCCTCGTCGAATTCGGGACCTCGCAGATCTGGTTCGAGAACATCATGCCGGGCCAGATCACATTCGACGACTTCGTCTTCGACACGTCCGGCGGCGGAGACAATCACGCTCCGACCAACGCGACCTTGAGCGGAGGTTCGATTGCGGAGAATTCGACCAATGGGACCGTCGTCGGAACGGTGACGGGCGTAGATCCCGACGCCGGAGCCGTACTGAGCTATTCGCTCACGGACAATGCCGGCGGCCGCTTCGCAATCAATGCCGCGACCGGCCAGATCACCGTCGCGAACGGAGCGTTGCTCGATTACGAGACGGCCACCTCGCACGATGTCGTGGTTCGTATCGTCGATCAGGGCGGGCTGAGCTTCGACAAGGTCTTCACGCTGGCGGTCACGGACGCCTCCGGCGTCACGCAGAACGGGACATCGGCGGCCGACACGCTGATCGGCACGAACGAGGGCGACACGCTCAACGGGCTCGGCGGCAACGATACCCTGAACGGTCTCGGCGGCAACGACGTTCTGGACGGAGGGGCCGGCAACGACACCATGAACGGCGGCACCGGAAACGACATCTATATCGTCGATTCCAGCAATGACGTCGTCAACGAGAGCGCCAATGAAGGCATCGACGAGGTGCAGACCTCGCTCTCGTCCTATACGCTCGGTGACAATTTCGAGAATCTCACGGGGACGAACGGCGGCGGCTTCACCGCGGCCGGCAACGCGCTCGACAACATCATCACCGGGAGCAGCGGCAACGACGTGCTGTTCGGCGAGGATGGTAACGATGTCCTGCGCGGCGGCGCCGGTGATGACGTCATGCAAGGTGGCGCGGGCAACGACACCTTCCAGGGACAGGGCGGCGTCAAGTGGATCACAACCGGCGCCGGCGCCGACGTCCTGGTGTTCAACGCCGGCAGCGGCGCGTTCCAGGTCGACGATTTCACCGACGGCAGCGACAAGATCGACATGCGCGGCACCGGCGTCACCGCAGAGAACGCGGCGGAGAACGTCACTCTGACGGAATATGCGGAGGGCGGCGTGCTCGTCCAGTTCGGATCGTCCGAGATCTGGCTGGCGAATGTCATGCCCGGTCAGATCACGTTCGCGGACGACTTCATCCTGAGTTGACCCGGCCAAGGACGTGACGCGTTCGGAGGATCTGGCGAACTGGCCAGATCCTCCGACAAATCATGGCGCGCTTCCGATCCGGCATGGCCTGCGGCCGGACGCGTCGTCACTCAATTCGCTGCCGCGCCGCAGGCCTCTAAAAGTCCCATGCAGAGGTTGTAAATTCGATAACTACACTTGTTATCGCAACCTTAAAGCGGGTCCGTAACTGTACGGAGGCAATGCAATTCCATGGGTCCACCATGCTCGACACGGATGCCCGGACCGCCTGGCAGCTTTTCCACCTCAACTGGCTTCCGATCCTCGGGATGGCGACCCTGCTGGCGATCGGCCTTCCCGCCACCGGACTGAGCCTCGAGCCGGTCGCCTACGGCGTGACCGTGGCGATCGCCGCGGTGCTGCTCGCGGTCGCCTATGGTCACCGGCGCGTCAAAGGCGAGCTCGCGGATCCGAAGCTGGTGTTTTCGCTCGGCACCATCGGACAGGTCATCCTCACCTGCGCCATTGTCGGACCACTGAGTTACGTCGCGGGCAAGCTGAACTGGCCGCTCGAGGACGGGGCGCTGCTGGCGATCGACCGGGCGCTCGGCCTGGATCCGGAACCGATCGCACGTTACGTCGACGATCATCCCTGGCTCGCAACCTGCCTCGCGCGCGCCTACGGATTGATCAAGTTTCCGCTGCTCGGCATTCCCGTCGTGCTGGCACTGACGGCGCGTTATGTGCGGCTGCAATTGTTCATGCTCGCGATGAGCCTCGCGCTCGCGGTCACCATCACGATTTCGGCGGTGGTGCCCGCGATCGGCACCTATTACGCACTGCATTTGGCGGCCGCGCATTTCCCCGAGATCAACACCGCGGTCTATGCCGGACAGCTGCGCGACATCCTCGCGCTTCGGGACGGCAGCCTGGACCAGCTTCGGCTGTTCTCTCTCTCCGGCATCGTCTCGTTTCCGAGCTTTCACGCCGCATCGGCCGTGCTCTACATGTGGGCGCTGTGGCCGGTCCGCGGCCTCGGCGGCCTCGCGGCCGCGCTCAACCTGCTGATGATCGCGGCGACGCCGGTGATCGGCGCGCATTACATCATCGACGTCGCGGCCGGTATCGCGCTCGCCGCAGCCTCGATCTGGGCCGCGACATTCTACCTCGACCGCAGCCGCGCGCCGCGCAAATCCGCCGCGCCGGCTTCGTCGACCGGACTGGCAAGCATCGCCCAAGAAAGTTGACTTGAGAGGTCGAGCTGGGAGCTCGACCAAAAGAAAAGAGCCCCGTCAATGACGGGGCTCTCGAAAATTCCTGGTTCGTCCGGCCTTACTTGAGGCTGGTCGAGATCGAGGTGAACTTGGTGTTCAGCGTGGTGCCGAGGTTGTTGACGACGGTGATGATCGCCAGCGCGATGCCGGCGGCGATCAGGCCGTATTCAATGGCGGTGGCGCCGGATTCATCCTTCATGAAACGCGAAACGAGGTTCTTCATAGAGTGCTCCAAATGAGTACACGAGGCTACAACTGATCCGGTCTTTTCGGCTTCCCAGCGCCGCCCGACCATGAAACCGAACGTAGAGGCAAAGAATTGCGCCGCAGTTAATTCGACTGCGTAAACATCGGGCGCTTTGCGTGTATTCGCCGATGGTAAACCGAAATCTAAAACAATCCGTTAAATGGTCCGGACATCACACCGGCATCGCGCTGCCGGTTTACCCGAAGTTATGACCGCCGTGGTCCAATGCCGCCCGCTCGGACCGACGCGACAAGAACAACAGGACGACGAGGCGGCATGTCCCTTTCCTTTGCCAACAGCATCGTAGTGCAGGGCCGCGCGAGAGCCCTGGTGCCGCTATGCGTCGGAGCCGGAGCCTACCTGTTCTACCTCTTTCTCGGCGACACGCTGCTTCAGGATTCCGACTCGTTCTGGCAGATCAAGATCGGGCAATGGATCCTCGACCACGGCGCCATGCCCACCACCGACATCTATTCCTTCACGCGAACCGGCGCGCCGTGGATCTCGACGTCGTGGCTGTCGCAGGTGCTGTTCGCCTTCTCCCACGCGCAATGGGACTGGGCAGGCCCCGTCATCCTCACCGCTCTCGCGGTCGCGCTCACGCTCGCAATCTTCGTCCACCTGCTCGACGTGCAGATCGAGGCGCCGCGCGCCGTGCTGTTCGCGATGCTGGCGCTGCTGCTGTCGATCCATCACGTGCTGGCGCGGCCGCATATCCTGGCGCTGCCCGTCCTGGTGGCGTGGTGCGGCCTGCTGATGCAAGCCGCCGACCGCAGGAGCGCGCCGTCCTGGACCTGGCTGCCGCTGATGGCGCTCTGGGCCAATTTGCACGGCGGCTTCGTGCTGGGCCTGGCGCTGATCGGCCCGATCTCGCTCGAGGCGGTCGAGCATGCGGAGAAGGGACGACGACTTCGGCTGTTCATGCGCTGGGTGCTGTTCGGAATCGGCGCGCTGATCGCGAGCTGCTGCACGCCCTATGGCTGGCGGACGCTGCAGGGCGCGACCAACATCCTCGGCCTTGGCGAGCTGCTGTCGCTGATCTTCGAATGGATGCCGGCGAACTTCGCCACGTTCACCTCCTTCGAAGGCGCCCTGCTCGGCCTGATCGCATTCGGCTATTATCGCGGCCTCGTGCTATCCGCGCCCCGGATCTTCCTGATCCTGTTCCTGACCTGGAGCGCGCTGACCCATGTCAGGAGCATCGAGGCCTTTGCGTTCCTGTTGCCGCTGGTGCTGGCAAAGCCGCTCGGCGAGATGTTTCCGCGCCGCGCACCGGACGCCGTCGGCGCCGACCGCTGGCCGGCCCGCTATGTCACCGCGCTGGGCGCGCTGATGATCGTGGCGGCAAGCTGGACCTCGACGTCGCTCTACATGGGACACCACCGCTTCACCTTCACGATGACGCAGACCCCGGTTGCGGCGGTCGACCTGCTCGAGAAGCTCGGGGTGAAGCGCATCTTCAATGCCTACCAGTTCGGCGGCTATCTGATCTCGCGCGACATTCCGGTCTTCGTCGACGGCCGCGCCGAGCTCTATGGCGAGAAGTTCGTCATGGATTTCTTCAAGGCGACGGAGGGCAAGAAGCCCGAGCTGCTGCCGCGCCTGCTCGACGAGTACAAGATCGACGCGACGCTCCTGGTCGCCGACGCGCCGGGCCCGCAGATCCTCGACCAGCTCAAGGGCTGGAAGCGGATCTATGCGGACGACATCGCCGTGATCCATGTGCGCGACCCCGCGGGCAGCGCCGCCGCGACACCTTCGAAGTGAGCTCCCGCGCCACAGACGACCCTCCGCTGTACAAGCGTGGTTAATTGCACATCACCAAGCAGCGCCTTAGATCCTTAACAGTTGCAGCAAGGCGACCTTAACCGCCGTCTCATAGACTTCCGGCCCTGCAACCCCGTCGGAATCCTTCGCATGGCGGCCAATTCCAGCCCGATCCGCTACAGCCTCGTCATCCCCGTATTCAACGAGGAAGCCGTGCTGCCGGTCCTGTTGCGCCGGCTCGACCTGGTCATGTCCCAGCTCGACGGGCCTGCGGAGGCGATCTTCGTCGACGACGGCAGCAGCGATTCCAGCTCGATCGTGCTGCGGGCGCTCGCCGCGCGCGATCCGCGCTTTCGCTACATCGGCCTGTCGCGAAATTTCGGCCATCAGATCGCCATCACCGCCGGCATGGACGCGACGCAGGGTGACGCGATCATCGTCATGGATGCCGATCTGCAAGACCCGCCCGAAGTGATCGAGCAGTTGATCGCGAAATGGAAGGAGGGCAACGACATCGTTCACGCCCGCCGCCTGTCGCGCGAGGGCGAGAGCCGCTTCAAGCGCGCGACGGCGCATCTGTTCTATCGGCTTCTCGGCAAGATGTCCTCCGTCGGCATCCCCGCCGATGTCGGCGACTTCCGCCTGATCGATCGCAAGGTGCTGGAAGCACTTCGGCAGATGCCGGAGCAGGATCGCTTCGTACGCGGCATGATCGCATGGCTCGGCTTCCGGCAGGCCGAGGTGGCCTTCCACCGCCTCGAGCGCGCCGCGGGCGAAACCAAATATCCGCTGTTCAAGATGGTGCGGCTCGCGATGAATGCCGCGCTCGGCTTTTCCGATCTGCCCCTGCGGCTCGCGATCTGGTGCGGATTGACGGTCTCGGGACTGGCCCTGCTCTACGGCGGCTGGGTGATCCTGTTGTGGCTGGGCAAAGACAGCCATCTCGTGACCGGCTGGTCGTCGACCATCGTCGTCGTGTCCCTGCTGTGCGGGATCAACATGCTGATGACCGGTATCGTCGGGCTCTATGTCGGCCGCATTCATGCCGAGGTGAAGCGCCGCCCGCTCTATGTGGTGCAGACGCGCGCCGGCTTCGATCGCAACGAGGCGGCGGCAGCCCCTGCGATCCACGCCGTCAACGAGTGACCCGGCGCATGAGCAAGCTCTTCGACGGCTATCACGACAACTACCGCGACGTCGTCCAATCCTCGATCGACTTTTCCGGCTTGCCGCACGATTTCTTCATGCGCGCGAAGGCGGATCTGTTACGCGATCTGATCGCGCAGCGGATGGACACGGAGAGGCCCGACATGCTGGACGTCGGCTGCGGCGTCGGCAGCCTTCATCCCCTGCTGCACGGCATGGTCGGCCGCCTGAGCGGTATCGACGTCTCTTCGGCCAGCCTGGCCCAGGCCCGCACGGCCAATGGCGGGGTCGACTACCGTGAGTTCGACGGCCGCACGTTTCCCTTCGACGACGCCGGCTTCGATCTGGTCACGGCCATCTGCGTGATGCACCATATCGTGCCGGCCGATTGGGCGCACTTCATCGCCGAGATGCGGCGCGTGGTGCGCCCGGGGGGACTCGTCTGCGTGATCGAGCACAATCCGTACAATCCGCTGACGCGCCTTGCCGTCTCACGCTGCGAATTCGACCGGGACGCCGTCTTGCTCGGTGCCGGCACGACCCGAAAGCTGATGGCCGCCGGCGGCTTGCGCGAGATCGGAGCCCGCCATTTCCTGCTGCTCCCCTGGAACACCAGACCGGCGCGTCGCCTCGAACATGCCCTCAGCGGCGTGTCGCTCGGAGGTCAATACGCAGCCTTCGGGACCGGCTGATCTATCTTGGCGGCGTATCACGCCGCTTGTGCACGACCGCCACATCGTCGCTGTAGACGCGTTGCCACTGCGGCAGCCGATCCAGCATCGCGACCGCCGGTGTCCGCGGCGCGAGCAGCGTCGCGCCGATGTCGTATTCGTCGAGCAGCTTGAGAAAATCTGCGAGATCGACCAGCGCCAGGGCACGATTGTAGCGGTCGATGAACGGCCCGCCGTACAGTTCGCCGCGACCATCGACGAAGGTGGGAATGCCGGCAAAGATCAGATAGCCGCCGAAGGAGTAATCGTTGAGGATGCGCCCCGTCTTGGCGAGGTCGGCTTGAGCGATCGCAGCCTGGGGGGTGATATTGGAAGCCGGCCTGATGTCGCGCGCCAGCGCCGCGCCGCTCATTGCGATCAAGACACCGAACGCCGCCAGATTCAGGCCGCGTGACCAGCCCTCCGCATCGTCCGCTGTCCGCTTGCCGAACGTTTGACCCAAGGGGGCCGCCAGATAGAGCGGCGCCAGCATGGCCAGAAGATCCGCATTGCGGACCTGCGCCAGTGCGAAATGGAGCAAGCCGATCACCACCAGCATCCGCACGACCGGCAGCGTCACGCCGCGCGAGAGCGCAAAGATGCCGGCCAGCAGCAGCAGTTCGAAGCCGCCGACATGGCTGAAATCCTGCGGCCGCCATTCCGCGATCCAGGCGAGCGCGGAGCCGAGGCCGAGCGTCGTCAGCGGCATCAGCAGCGGCTCCGGCCCATGCGGCGTCAGGCAGGACGCAGCGAGGGCAAGCGCCGTGAATGGCAGCCACCGCAGGACAACGCGCGGCCATTCGCTTCGCCCCTCACGCAGCAGCGCCTCGAGCACCGCCGGGCCGATCAACCCGAGCGCCAGCACCACGCTGCCATGCAGATTGGCCCACAGGACCAGCAGCGGCAGCGCCCAATATGGCGGAGGCCCGCCGCGATCCATGCAGCGCACCAGGGCGGCCGCCCAGGTCACCATCACCGGCAGCACGAGGGCGTGTGGCCGCGCCAGCATATGCGGCGCCAACAGGACGACGGCCGCGATCACCATGAGCGATGTCAGGCTCGGCGAGAGCTCGCGCAGCAGGAAGAAGGTGAACAAGCCAAAGGCCAGCGCTATCGCGGCGGCTGCGACAATGACGACTCCGGGCCAGCCGGAAAGTGCGTAGGCTCCGGCGTAGACGAGCTCCGAGAGCCATTCGAACGTGATCCAGGGCGCGCCGAGCTTTGAAAACGAAAAGGGATCGCTCTCCGGCAGGGCGCCATGCGCGATGATCCAGCGTCCGACCTCGAGATGAGAATAGCTATCGGGATCACCCAGCAGCCGCGGCCCAGCGATCAGCAGCAGGCCATACACGCCGAGGCCCACTGCCCACGGGAGCGCTGCTCGTGCCGGAAACGGTTGAACCGCGCTGTGGACGACCTGGTCAGTCATGGCGGGCCAAAATAGGACGCAAGCGTTAAGTTCTTCTTTAGTGATTCCCGCGTTTGCGCCGAGGCGCGCCGACGGCTCCGGACGGATTGGCCGCGCAACCCATCTCGGATGGATTGTCGCCGGCGTGATCGCAGGCTGCCTTCACTTCTCGGTGCGGACCGTCTTGGGAACCGACACGCCCGTTCAGCCATGCGGTATCATCCGATGGTCAAACAGGAAGGTGTCATGCTGCTTCGCAATCTCTTCATCGCACTTCTCGTGACGGTCTCGGTTGCGACGGCGCGCGCAGCGCCGCAATGGCTGAGCCTGCCGCCGACGCCAACCTTGCCCAAGGCGGCCCAGAGCGGCTATGCACCCGTCAACGGCGTCAAAGTCTGGTACGCCGTGTTCGGCCACGGCCAGCCCGTCCTGTTGCTGCATGGCGGCCTGGCCAACGCAAACTACTGGGGCCACCAGGTCCGCGCGCTGCAACGGCATTATCAGGTCATCGTCATGGAGAGCCGCGGCCATGGCCGCAGCAGCCGCAATCAGGAGCCGTATGGCTACGATCTGATGGCCTCCGACGTGGTCGCCCTGCTCGATCATCTGGGGATCAAGAAGACCGCGATCGTCGGCTGGAGCGACGGCGCGATCATTGGCCTCGACATCGCGATGAAGCACCCGGAACGCGTGAGCAGGCTGTTCGCGTTTGCGGCCAACTCGGATCCGTCAGGCGTTGCGGATATCGCGTCGAACGACGTCTTCAATGCCTATATCGCCAGGGCCGGCGAAGAGTACAAGCGGCTCTCGCCGACCCCGACGGAGTACAAGGGCTTCGTCGACGAGATTACCAAGATGTGGGAGAGCCAGCCGAAATGGACGGCCTCGGACCTCGCGGCGATCAAGGTCCCGATCTGGATCGTCGATGGCGACCGCGACGAGGCGATCAAGCGCGACAACACCGCGTTCATGGCGGCGAGCATTCCGGGCGCCGGCCTGTTGATCCAGCCGCAGGTCAGTCACTTCTCGTTCCTGCAGGACCCCGAGCAGTTCAACGACGATGTGCTGCATTTCCTGGGGCGGAAGGACGCGGCGAAGTGAGATATCGTAAGGTGAGCAAAGCGACTTGTCGGCCGTAGCTCGAAGAGCGAAAGCGGATGCGTGCCCACGACTTCGGTCTCAGTTGCTGAGAGATCGTGGGCACGGCGCTACGCGCCTTTGCCCACGCTACGAGACCGGTGCTGAGTCACTGCGAGCCCAAACTGCATCCACATCGTCATTGCGAAGCGCGGCAGCTATTTCGCGACCTTGGCCCGGTCCTTCACGGGGATCACGAGCTTCAGGCCCGACCAGACATCGTCGACGGCGCAGACCTTGATATCGACGAGACCGTTTGCGAGCGCGGTGTCGCGCACTAGCGTTTCCGTCACATCGGTCACCACGCCGGACGCCTTCTTCGGCCATGACGCCCAGATCATCCCGCTGGGCGCGATCACCTTGCGATAGCCGCGCAACTTGGCCGCAAAGCCCTTCGCCTCGATCACGAAGACATGCACCATGTCGAGCGGCGCCTTGGCGGTCTTTGCCATGACCACGTCGTCAGGCAACTCGCCGACGACGTCGCGATAGGCCGTCGAGAGGCCATCCACGAAAATACAAAAGCCCGGCTTGATGCCGAGCTTTTGCACTAACGGTTTGCCGGAGTAGCCGGCCATGGCACGCAGGAGTTACGCCTGCGGCTGCGGCTCCAGGCCGGGATCTGCATCGGGCCGCGGGCGCGGCGACTTGCCGGCCGGGGGCACCGCTGAGGCGCGTGGCGTGGTCGGCTCGAGCACGGACTCGCGGTTCGGCTTCTTGCCCTTGAGCAGATCGACGATCTCGTCGCCCGAGAGCGTCTCGAACTCGAGCAGACCCTTGGCGAGAGCTTCGAGATCGGCGCGCTTCTCGGTGAGAATGCGCGTCGCTTCGTTGTAGCCCTCTTCCACGAAACGCCGGATCTCGGAGTCGATCTTCTGGACCGTCGCCTCGGAAGCGTTCTGCGTGCGCGAGACCGACATGCCCAGGAACACCTCGTCCTGGTTTTCGCCGTAGGAGACGGTGCCGAGCTTTTCGGACAGACCCCAGCGCGTCACCATCATCCGGGCCAGACGTGTCGCCTGCTCGATGTCGGAGGACGCACCCGAGGTCACCTTCTCGCGGCCGAAGATCAGCTCTTCGGCGACACGGCCGCCCATCATGATCGCGAGGCGCGAGGTCATCTGCTCCAGAGACATCGACAGCTTGTCGCGCTCGGGCAGCTGCATGACCATGCCGAGCGCACGGCCGCGCGGAATGATGGTCGCCTTGTGGATCGGATCGGTCGCGACGACGTTGAGGCCGACGATGGCGTGGCCGCCCTCGTGGTAGGCCGTCAGCAGCTTCTCTTCCTCGGTCATGACGAGCGACTTGCGCTCGGCGCCCATCATCACCTTGTCTTTTGCTTCCTCGAACTCGGCCTGCGTCACCATCCGCTTGTTGCGACGGGCGGCCGTGAGCGCGGCTTCGTTGACGAGGTTCATCAGGTCGGCGCCGGAGAAGCCCGGGGTGCCGCGCGCGATGGTCTTGAGGTTGATATCCGGCGCCAGCGGCACCTTGCGGACGTGAACCTTGAGGATCTGCTCGCGGCCGACGACGTCCGGATTGGGCACCACGACCTGGCGGTCGAAGCGGCCCGGACGCAGCAGCGCCGGATCGAGCACGTCGGGGCGGTTGGTCGCGGCGATCAGGATCACGCCCTCGTTCGCCTCGAAGCCGTCCATCTCGACCAGCAGCTGGTTCAGCGTCTGCTCGCGCTCGTCATTGCCGCCGCCGAGACCGGCGCCACGATGACGACCGACCGCGTCGATTTCGTCGATGAAGATGATGCAGGGCGCGTTCTTCTTGGCCTGCTCGAACATGTCGCGCACACGAGAGGCGCCGACGCCGACGAACATTTCGACGAAGTCAGAACCGGAGATCGTGAAGAACGGCACGTTGGCTTCGCCCGCGACCGCGCGCGCGATCAGGGTCTTACCGGTGCCGGGAGGGCCGACCAGCAGCACGCCGCGCGGAATGCGGCCGCCGAGGCGCTGGAATTTGCCGGGGTCGCGCAGGAATTCGACGATCTCCTGCAGGTCCTGCTTGGCCTCGTCGACGCCCGCGACATCCTCGAAGGTGACGCGGCCATGTGCTTCGGTCAGCATCTTGGCGCGCGACTTGCCAAAGCCCATCGCCTTGCCGGCGCCGCCCTGCATCTGGCGCGACAGGAAGATCCAGACGCCGATCAGCGCGATGAAGGGCAGCCAGGAGACCAGCAGCGAGACGAACCACGGCACGTTGTCGCCCGGCGGCTTCGCGGTGATCTGCACCTTGCTGTCATACAGGCGCTTCACCAGCGTCGGGTCGTTCGGCGCATAGGTCTGGAAGCTGGAGCCGTTGGTGAAGGTGCCGTGGATATCCGGGCCCTGGATCACGACGTCGCGCACATTGCCGCGGTCGACCTCGCTCAAGAGCTGCGAGAAGGCGATGTCCTGCGAGGAGGCTCGTTGACCTGGATTCTGGAAGAGCGTGAACAACGCCAACAGCAGCAAGACAATGATGACCCAGAGGGCGAAATTGCGCAGATTGGCGTTCATCGATCTTCCTTCGTGGTCGCGCGGATCGCGGCCTCATCCTTGGGCAAGCTAGAGAAAATCCCCAAGGAATCCTCTCGGTTAGACGCATACAATCTAGGTGCCGCCCCGGTCGCTGCCAAGGGAACGAGATGGGACTATTTAGCCCATCTTAGATCGATTCCCGCTGAAATAATGGCGCCCGATGCGGGGTTTTTCCTGCCTGGTTAAGGTGTCCTGACGGCACGGGGCCGAAATGGCCGGTGTCATGATCCGACCCATGCGGCCTTCGGGCGCCCTTCATGCACCCCTGCGCCGCCGGGCCGGCGCCGGTGCGATGTGGATACGCCCGCCGGCAAGGCTGATCAAGGCTCCCGCAAGGGTCTGCCGCAATGCCGCCCGGCCGTTTGCGGCCGCGCGAGGGGGCGCGGCGATGGCCTGATCGAGCACGGCCAGGAGGGCTTCGACCTTGCCGAGTTCCGCCGGCCCTTCATGTCCGAGCGCGTTGACGGCCCGCAGCAGGAGCCGCAGCCGGACCTCTTCCGGCAGGGCGGCAAAGCTCGATGCCTCGAAGCTTCGAACGCCTGCCTGCGGCGCAACGTCGCGATCCCGCAAACGGAGGAAGCGCTCGGCGCCGTCGGCGAGCACCTCGACCGCCGCATTGGCCCGCGCCAGCCTTGTCGCGAGCCGCACGAGCGCCCGGGCATCGCCGCCTTCAGCCGCGAGAAGCGGCAGCAGCGCGCGCAGGCGCGGCCGGGTGAAGGCGGTGTCGCGGTTGGTGGGATCGTCGGCAAAGTCGACACCGGCCCGCTTCAAGGTCGCGATCAGCTGCGCCTTGGGGACGTCGAGCAGCGGACGCGCCAGCAGGATGCCCTCGCGCTCGCTGAGGGAAGCCATTGCCGACAGGCCGGCAAGTCCGCTGCCGCGGAGCAGCCGCATCAATACCGTCTCGGCCTGATCGTCGCGGGTATGGGCGGTCAGCACATGGCTCGCGCCGACGGCGCGCGCGGCCTGCGCGAGCAGGCGGTAGCGTTCCTCGCGCGCTGCCGCCGGCAGGCCCGTCTTCGGCTTTGCGCCACGCCAGCGCAGGGTCCGGTGCGGCAGGCCAAGCTCGGTGGCGAGCCGCTTGACCTCGCGCGCCTCGCGCACCGCCTCGCGCCGCAGGCCGTGATCGATCGTGACGACGGTGAGAGCCGGGCCGCGCGAGAGGCTGCGCCGCCACCGCGCCGCAAGCCACATCAGCGCGACCGAGTCGGGTCCGCCGGAGACGGCGAGCACCAGCGAAGGCGCAGCTTTCAGGCCGGCAAAGAGCCGCCTCGCCTCGCGCGCCGAGATCGGAGAATTGTCGTCGTCTGACATGACGCTGCCCAGCAATCGCCCGCGAATGGCGGGCGCAATCTATCGCAACACCATCCGCGTTGTCAGGACCCAGGCGTCAGCACTTCACCCGCTTCTGCTCGCGGTCGACGGCGGCTTTGACGCCGGCGGAGGCGCGCGGATATTTACGGCCGACCTCGCCGAAGGCGGCGCAGGCGGCCTCCTTCTCCTTCAAGGCGGCGAGCGACTGGCCGAGCCGCAGCAGCGCATCCGGCGCCTTGGCCGATTTCTCGTATTTGGTGGTGACGGTGAGGAAGGCTTCGGCGGAGTCGCGATATTGCTGGCGCTGGAAATAGCTCTCGCCGAGCCAGTATTGCGCGTCGCCGAGCAGCGGATCACTCGGGTATTTCGCAGCGAAGTTCTTCATGGTCTGCTCGGCGAGCGCATAGTCCTTGCGCTGCATGTAGCCGATGCCGAGGTCGAACTCGTCGCGGGGCGTGGCCGAAGGCGGCAGCGTCGTCAGGGCCGGAGCGCCAGCAGGTGCCGGATAGCCGGATTGGGCCGGCGGATAACCGGGCTGCGCGGCCGGGGGCGCGGCCTGCGGCTGATAGCGCGGGGCGGTGTTGGCGAGATCGAGCGGCTCGCCGGCGCCACGGCCGCCGGGCGCCGCACCGGGCGCTCCTGCCTGCATCGGCTGCTGGCCGCCGCCGAGCGCGCGGGGCGCACCGGGCGCATTCGGATTCTGGCCCGGGTCGAACGCATCGCCGCGGCGGCTCCTGCCGGGAGCGCCGGGCGCCGGCTGCTCCTGAACGATCGGCGCGGGAGCGGCGATCTGCGGCTGCTCGTAATTCGGCTGCACGGCCTGCTGCTGCGGCTGGCGATAGCCCGGCGCGACCTGCCCCGGTGCGATCTGCGCGGGCGGCATCGCCGCGACATTGGGCGCCTGTCCGGGCGCGGCCTGCGCGCCGCCTTCGAGCGCCCGCAGCCGCTCTTCGAGCTGGCGGTTGCGGTATTGCAGCTCCTCGTTCTGGCCGGTGAGCTGGCGCAGCTGGTTCTCCAGCCGCTCGATCCGCATCTCGGGATCATCGTCCGTCTGCGCGAATGCGGGCGAGCCCAAAGAGAGCAGCGTGGCCATCGCCACAGTGCCGGTAAAGACCTTAAATCTGGATGACATCTTGCCCTGACGACGAAAGCGAAATGGCCTGCGACGGAACATGCGACGCGCCACACATTGAGGGGGAGTACGCCAAAACTGTGGCTGGCACCACGGGGTTTTAGGTCACGGATTGCTGAAACGAAACCGGCGCCCGAGAGGGCGCCGGCATAGTCGGTTTCTGAAGATGAACGGCGCCTGACTGAGTGCAGTATCTTGGCGTCAGTATCTTGGCGTCAGGAGCTCGCGTTCAGCACGGTCACGGCGCGACGGTTCTGCGACCAGCAGGAGATGTCGTTACAGACGGCGACCGGCCGCTCCTTGCCGTAGGAGATCGTGCGCATGCGGTTCGGATCGATGCCGCGCGAGGCGAGGAACGAACGCACCGACTGGGCTCTGCGGGCGCCGAGCGCGATGTTGTATTCGCGGGTGCCGCGCTCGTCGGCATGACCTTCGACGGTAAAGCTGTAGCGCGGATAGGTCTGCAGCCACTGCGCCTGCTTTTCCAGGGTCACGATCGCCTGCGGGGTCAGATCGGTCTGGTCGCTTTCGAAGAACACGCGGTCGCCCACGTTGACGACGAAGTCCTGCTGGCTGCCCGGCGTTGCCGCATTGGCCATCGCATCCGTCGCAGCATTCTTGTTGGCGCAGGCGCCCATCGACAGCGCGACGGCGAGCACTGCGGCCAGCTTCAATCCCTGGAGGATACGCATAGGATGTTTCATTCCGGAGCCTCCACGCTCACGTTAGTCCACTGCTGTCCGGTCTACAGGGGGTTGGTTAAGCGAACGTTCCGTCAACCTTGACGGAACCTTGCCTCAGCCGGTCAAATGCCCCCAACCAGCGAAAAGCACCCGTCATGGTTAATGGGTTGTAAATGTGGCGCGAGGGTGAAGGCAAGTCTGCCCGGTCAGCAAAAACGCCGGGTTCGGCCGGAATTTTGCGCCGGTTCATGACAAATCGCCCGGTCTGAGCCGGGTGGAGCGCGGGCCGCAGCCAGGCCTCAGGCCTGCGCCGTGCCGGCGACGAGAATCGGGCGCGGCGCGACCGTGCGGACGTTCCCGCGCTGGAACAGCATCCGCCGTTCGAACGCACTCGAGCGCATGATCGGAAACCGGGTCAAGACCCGCTCACGAAGGCTTCGGAAATCGGACGCCATCAAGGCGACCTTCTTCAACACATTCGGAAACGAGCGCGGCTCGGTGATGGCCTCGTGCAGAAAGACCCGGCGGTAGAACGCCTGATGCTCCGCCCGGACCTGCGCGAGCCCCGTATCCGCGTTGAAATGCTCGCAGGCGAGATAGGCAAGGCGCAAGGTGACGTAGGGCAGTTCCGGGAACCGCCGGGCCTGCTCCGGATCGGCAACGAAACGCGCGGGATCGACGAAAACCTCGCCGCGGTCGAGACGGGGGTGAAGAACGTCGCCGAACAATTCGGTCGCATAGGACATGCGCTGCTCCGACGTGAGCACGTGCACGCGGACGGAGCTGCAGAGCTCGCCATCGACATAAATTCCGAAGGTCCAGGCGTTCGGCGCTTCGTCATAGCGATCGCTGACGCGATGCGAATCGGACGGCAGGATCAACCCACCGTGCAGATAGGCGCGATAGCGCATCTGATAAAGGCGATCTTTGTCTTCCGGAGTTTCGATCAGTCTGTAATCGACCCGATCAAAAATCCCTGCCCCCCGCATGATTTGCGGAGCGCGCGGCTCGGCCCGGGATTCCATCCTGACACTCCAAACACGTCCAACAACTTCCGCGAGTTTGAAAAGATTAACGCCTCCTTAATCGAATTGCAAAGGCTTGAATCGATCACGGTTAATCCCCCGTGCGACTACGGTGGCGCGTAACGACTTGAAATGACGGGAAATCCCGAGGGGGTAAGGTCAGGCGAAAGAGCGCGACGAGATCGAAACGACCTGACCGTCGTGGATGTGCCGACCATGCGAGGCATTGAGCAACTGGCGCACCCGCACCGCCGGCACAGGCCGGCTGAACAGATAACCCTGGCCCTCGGTCACCGTCCCGTCGGCGCTGATCAGCTCCAGCTGCTCGTTGGTCTCGATGCCCTCGACCACCACGGCCATGCCGAGATCGGCCGAGAGCCGCGCGACGCCGCGCAGCAGCGTCAGCGGGCGGTCGGTGTCGATGCCTTCGAGGAAGGATCGGTCGATCTTGACCTTCTGCATCGGGAAATTGTGCAGATAGCTGAGGCTGGAATAGCCGGTGCCGAAATCGTCGAGCGAGATGCGCACGCCGATCGCATGCAGCTGCGACAGGATGTCGTGGGTGAGCTGGGTGTTGCGCAGCAGCGAGGACTCGGTGATCTCGATCTCAAGCCGATGCGCCGGCAGGCCCGATACTTCGAGCGCGTAGCGGATTTCGCTCAAGACGTCGCGTTGGTGGAATTGCTGCGGCGAGAAGTTGACGGCGACGCTGACGCCTTCCGGCCACTTCATGCATTCCATGCAGGCGCGGCGCAGGATCCAGCGGCCGAGATCGACGATCAGGCCCATGTCCTCGGCGACCGGAATGATATCGACCGGCGAGACCGTGCCCCGCACCGGGTGATTCCAGCGCAGCAGCGCCTCGCAGGTGGTGATCTTGCCGGACTTCAGATTGACCAGCGGCTGATAGAACAGCTCGAACTCCTCGTTGGCGAGCGCCTTGCGCAGGTCGAGCTCGAGGATGCGGCGCGCCTCGACGGTCGCCGCCATCTCGTCGCGGAAGAAGCAGAAGGTGCCGCGGCCGTCCGCCTTGGCGCGGTACAGCGCCATGTCGGCGTTCTTGAGCAGCGTGTCGGCGCTGACGCCCTCCGGCGAGGTCAGCGCGATGCCGACGCTGGCGCCGATCTCGACCAGGTGATTGTCGATGCGGTAGCGCTCGCTGAGCCGCTCGACGATGCGGCGGGCAAGCGCGGCGGCGTCCTCGGGCGAGGAGAGGTTCTGCTGGAACACGACGAACTCGTCGCCGCCGAAGCGGGCGACGAAATCCTCGGGGCGCAGCATCTCGCGCAGACGATTGGCAACGGCGCACAACAGCTGGTCGCCGCAGGGATGACCGAGCGTGTCGTTGACCTGCTTGAACTGATCGAGGTCGACGAACAGGAGTGCCGAAAGCCGCTCGGCGCTGTGCGAGTTCATCAGCAGCCGTTCGATCTCGTCGCGGAAGCTGACGCGGTTGGGCAGCGCGGTGAGCTCGTCGTAGCGGGCGAGATGGCTGATCCGCGCCTCGGCACTCTTGCGCTCGGTGATGTCTTCCAGAAGAAGGACGGCACCTCCATCCATCATCGGCTGAATGGTCCATGACAAGGTCCGCTCTCCCGCTGGGGCAGGATCGGCAGTCACGATCTCCTTGATCTGCAGCTCCCGGATACCATGCAGGATCTGAGCGCCGCTTTCCCTGGAGATGGAGCCGGCCTCGATGCAGGCATCGATGATCCGGGTCGCGCTGGCGCCGCTCTGCACGAGGTCGTCGGGCAGCTTCATCATCTCGCCGAAACGGTGGTTCATGATCGCGAGCTGGCCGTCGACGCGGAACATGCACAGCCCGTGCGGCATGTTGTTCAATGCGGTATCGAACTGGCCGGCAAGCGCCGCTTCGCGCTCGCGTGCGACCAGCGCACGCATGAATATCCTGTGCAGATTGGCCGAGATTCCCATTAGCGAGAACAGGAAGGCGGCACTGATGACCGACATCGCCACGTAGAACGGCGTGCCCCGCAGCGCGAGAGCGATCACGATAGGAACGAAGACGAGGCTGACCTGGAGCTGGAATATCCATTGCCGGCCGTAGGCTCGGCCGGCGCCGCCCGCCGCGATTCCGGTCGTGACGGATAGCGCGATCATATGGGCCACGGCATCGTCGCTGGCCAGCAGGGTCGTCGAGCACCAAGTGCCTATCGCAGCCGCCTGGATCATGGCGCCGATCTGATAACGCTTTTGCCAGCGTGCGGCTCCTTCGGCCGTCAGGGTCGATTTGCGCTTTTGATACAGCACCAGATCGAATGCGCGGGCGAGGCCGGCGAGGGCGAGCAACCCGACACAGGCCCAGATGAGAGGCTCTGCCGTCTTCAGGGCCGTCAGCGCCGCTCCGATGGAGACGAACACCAAACCGGCGAGCAGAGGCCGGGGGGCTTCAAATAGCGAATCGATCAGCGCCGCCGAAATCGTCGGCGAGGCCTGCTCCTGCTTCGGCTCTCCGCTCTGGCTTGCGAACTGCATTTGTGTTTGTACGCGCGTCCTGTTCGGCGCGTAGTTTTACTCAACCCGGATGAAGCCTTTCTGAGGGAACATCGTTAAAGTCGAGTTGTTTTTCGGCAATAGCGAACCTGTTTCTGCTGATATTTCAAGCAACTAGGCAAGCCTTGCCGAGCGCAAGGTGAAGGAAAGCTTGCTTTCCTCACCAAACGCGAAAAAAACCGCACGCCTTTTCGACAAGATCGCGCGTTGCAGCCGCGCGATTATTGCCCCGCGGTCGAGGACAACAGCGGCGACCAGGCCGGGTCGGAGGCGAAGCCCGGCGTCGGCACCTTGAGCTCGTTGCGACCGGAGATGTCGACGCTGTACAGCGAGGGCCCGCCATTGCCGCCGGGATCGCGGAAGAACATCAGCACGCGCCCGTTCGGCGAGAAGGTCGGGCCTTCGTTATGGAAGCCCGAGGTGAGCAACCGCTCGCCGCTGCCGTCGGGCTTCATGACGCCGATCGAGAACTGCCCGCCGCCCTGCCGGGTGAAGGCGATATAGTCGCCCTTCGGCGACCACACCGGGGTCGAATAGCTGGCGTTGGTGTCGTCCTTGGAGAAGGAGATCCGCTGCGCCTGGCCGCCGCCCGCCGCCATCACGTAGATCTGCGACCGGCCGCCGCGATCGGATTCGAAGCAGATGCGGGTGCCGTCCGGCGAGTAGGACGGCGAGGTGTCGATCGCCGGCGTGTCGGTGAGGCGCGTGGTCGAGCGCGAGCGCAGATCCATCACGAACAGGTTGGAATTGCCGCCCTGCTGCAGGCTCATGATGACGCGCTGGCCGTCCGGCGAGAAGCGCGGCGCAAAGGTCATGCCGGGGAAGTTGCCGACGATCTCGCGCTGGCCGGTCTCGATGTTGAACAGATAGACCTTCGGATCGCCCTGGCCGAACTCCATGTAGGTGATCTCTTGCGAGTTCGGCGAGAAACGCGGCGTCAGCACGAGGTCGGAGCCGCGGGTCAGATAGCGCACATTGGCGCCGTCCTGGTCCATCATCGCGAGCCGCTTGACGCGGCGCTCCTTCGGGCCGCTTTCGTCCACGAACACCACGCGGCTGTCGAAATAGCCCTTCTCGCCGGTCATCCGCTCGTAGATCTGGTCGGAGATGATGTGGGCGATGCGGCGCCAATATTCCGGCGAGGTGAAATATTGCTGTCCCGCGAGCTGCTGGCCGGAGACCACGTCCCACAGGCGGAATTCGGCCTTGAGCCGGCCGTCGGGCTGGCGCGTCATGCGCCCGGTGACGAGGGCCTGCGCGTTGAGCGTCTTCCAGTTCTGGAATTGCGGCGCGACGTCCATGTTGTTGATGCGCTCGATGAAGGCGGCCTGGTCGATCGGCGCGAACAGGCCGGAGCGCTTCAGATTGTTGGTGATGACCTGCGTGACGCCATTGCCGACGTCGCCGTCGGACGGCGAGCCCGGCAGGAAGTTGGTGATCGCGATCGGGATGGGCTGGAATTCGGTCGGGTCGATACGAATTCGGCCCTGCGCGAAGGCCTGCCCGCCCCCGAGCATCGCGAGCGTCGATCCGGTCAGGGTCATGAAGCGGCGGCGGTTCATCGATCGGACGTCATTCATTGCAAAATTCTTTTGTTCGGATGTCACAACATATCTTTCAGGCCGAAAGTCATCGGAATGAGCTTCCAGCTCTCGTACTGCTGCTTCGGCATGAACGAGTAGACCTGACACTGCACGATGGCGCGCTTGGCGCTCTCCGCCACCGCCTGGGCGATCGACCGCGACGGTCCCCTCACAGCGACCACGATGGGTTCGGACGCCAGCGATCCGTCGATCTTCATGGGGATGTCGATGTCTGCCTCGTACTGATCGGCATCCTGCCCGTTATAGGTCGGCGTGAAGCAGCGCTTGACCGCGCCCTGGAACGCACCGCGCCATGTCGCAACGTTGTTGGCGGCAGTGCCCGTCGCCGCTCCCAGCGAGGCCGACGCATTCAGCGCCGAGCCGGTCTGCTCGTGCCGGGTGGCGGCGCGCTTGTCGAGATCGCGCTGGATCTGCGCGGGATCGAAGCTGCGCTCCTTGGGCTTCGGCTGCTGCTGGGGCTGCACCGCCGCGACCTTCTGCTCGACGGGCTTCGGAGGCGGCTTCTTGGTCTCCAGCTTCTTCTGCAGTTCGGCGATCGGATCTTCCTTGGCCGGATCGGGCTTCTTGTCCTGCGGCTTCGGCTCTTCCTTCGGCTTGGCCTCAGCCACGGGCTTCGGCGGCTCGGGCTTCTTCTCGACCGGCTTCTCGACGGGCTTCGGCGGCGGCTCCGGCTGCGAGTTGGTCTTGATCAGCTCTTTCTTCTCGGTGACCTTGCCGACGGCGTCTTCCTCGGGCTTCGCTTCCGCGATCTTCTCGACCTTCGGCTTCGGCTCTTCCTTCTTGCCGGTCTTCTGCCCCGCCATCATCTTGGCGAGCTGATCGGTGGAGATGATGTCGATCGGGAGCGACTCTTCCGGCGCGATGTAGGCCTTGCTGCTGAAGGTGACGAGCCCCCATCCCAGCACGAGGACGTGGAGGGCAATCGACGCAACGAGTGTCTTGTCGACGTTCACCTTCACAGGCCTAGGACCCCTGATCCGCTTCCGTGACGAGGGCGAGCTTCTTGAACCCGGCGCCGGAGAGCTGGCCCATCACCTTGGCCACCGTGCCGTAATCCGCCTTCTTGTCGGCGCGCAGATAGATGCGTTCCTCGAGCCCGCCGCGCGCGTCGGTGATCGCCTTCAGCTTGGGGATCAGCTCGTTGATCGCGATCTCGGTGTCGTTGATGAACACCTGGCCCTTGATGTCGACCGACATCTGGATCGGCTTCTGGTCGTTGTTCTCGAGGCTCTTGGCCTGGGTCTGCGGCAGGTCGAGCGGCACGCCAACCGTCAGCATCGGCGCCGACACCATGAAAATGATGAGCAGCACCAGCATCACGTCGACCATCGGGGTGACGTTGATCTCGGCCACGACGGGCTTGCGCCGGCCGCGGCGCCCGCCGCCTCCGGACGAACTCGCAACGTTCATGCCCATGATCGCGTGCCCAAATTGCCCTTCACAGTAGAGCCAATTCCGTTCCGATGAAATCGGAACGGGGCTCTGGATTCTTGTCTCGACGCGTTTTCTTCACGCGAACCGGCATCCACTTCGCTCGAAAACGCTCCATACATGCCGCCCATCAGCCCCGCTCGTCGATCTGACGCGACAGAATGGCAGAAAATTCATCGGCGAAGCCTTCCAGGCGCTGGGCCTGCCGGTTCACCTCGGAGGTGAACTTATTGTAGAAGATAGTGGCAGGAATGGCGGCGATAAGGCCGACCGCGGTCGCAAACAGCGCCTCCGCGATACCAGGGGCCACCACCGCCAGAGAGGTATTTTTCGACGCCGCGATCGACTGGAAGCTCGACATGATGCCCCAGACCGTGCCGAACAGGCCGACAAAGGGGCCGGCGGAGCCCACGGTCGCGAGCACCAGCAGGCGGCGCTCCAGCCGCTCGACCTCGCGCGCGATCGAGACGTTCATGACCTTGTCGATCCGCATCTGCAGACCCGCGACCGAACGGGCGTGGCTCTCGAAGGAGCGCTTCCACTCGCGCATCGCCGCGACGAAACAGGCCGCCATGGAGTGGGTCGGCTTGGCCGAGAGCGTGCGATAGAGCTCCTCGATCGATTCGCCGGACCAGAAGGCCTGCTCGAAACGGTCCATCGAGCGACGGGTGCGGGCAAACAGGAAGATCTTGTCGATGGCGATCGCCCAGACCCAGACCGAGCAGGACAGAAGTCCCAGCATCACCGCTTTCACGATCCAGTGAGCCTGCCAGAACAGCGCGATCAGCGACACGTCCGCGGAAGCGGCAACCGGAAGGGCTGACTGAGCCACGTCGGCCGGATTCATAAGCAGTATCCTCTCAAGGCGATCGTTACCCGATGTGCCGGCCAGCAAATGGCTGCCGGTTCCCCGATGGCCGCGCTAGAACCGGCGCGGCCGGCAAGCCCGCTCAAAGCCTCGTCTTTTGGGGTGCAGGGGCTCGTCCAAAGCCGGCCGTCTGCATTCCCTGCCAAGATGTCAAAACTATGGGCCTTTGGCCCCGGGCCTTGACGGGCCTCGGCTTTCCGCTTTGGGCGCGACTGTCCGCCCTTACCAGAGCCCGCCGTTGGTTAATGCGGGGTTACCAGGGGTGAATTTGGCTGCGGAAAAGGTAGGCGGCGCAGGCGGTTGGGGTGGCGGACAGGCTCGAACCCGGAAGTTCCGGGTACGGAGGTCGCCCGACCACGTTCCTTTCCGCGAGGTGCTGGATCCGCCGGGCCAGGCGACGCAGCCCGCCTTACAGGCGCCTGCGCCGGCGCAGGCTGAGCGCATAGAGCCAGCCGCCCGCCGCGATCAGCACCGGCAGAACGAAGAGTGCGAAATCGCGCAACAGGATCATGGATCCAGCCCCGCCGTCGCAAACGACACTGCGCGCCTGAGCGCCAAGGCAGCCAGGAAATAGAGGGCACCGCTGAGAAAGAGGTGCCAGGCGCCCGTTTCCACGAATTCCTGGTAGGTCTTGACCTCGGTCGGCCAGCCATTGAGGAACGCGATTGCAAACGGCAGCCAGCAGCCGAACCGGTCGAACAGGTCCGAGGCACGCGCGAACAGCGCAATGCGCTGTCTGGTCTCCTTGCATTCAGCGATGATCATGGTCGTACCCGTCGGCGGCGGAAAGCGCCGCTGGGGTTTGGTCGGGCTCCACCGCGAGCAGGTTCTAACGGGCCGGCTTTTTCTGACGGGAAATCTGGACCCCGACGCCGCCTCTGGAGGCACGTCAGGCCGCGGAGGCCGGCTCGGGGCAATTGGTCAATCGCGCGGGATTTCCGACCGCCGTGCAGCCGCCGGGAACGTCGGAAGTCACCACCGTGTCTGCGCCGATCCGGGCGAAATCGCCGATGCGGATATCGCCCAAAATGGTCGCGCCGGCGCCGATGAACACGCCGCGGCCGATGCGCGGCGAACGCGTCGGCAGCTCACTGCCGCGGCCGATGCTGACATTCTGTAGGATGGTGACCTCGTCGCCGACCACGGCATGGGCGCCGATCACGATGCCCGTGGCGTGGTCGAGATAGACGGACGAGCCGATGTCGGCCGCCGGATGAATGCTGACCTGCAAGACGTTCGACGCTTCGTTCTGAAACAGCAGCGCGGCATCGCGATGATCATGATGCCAGAGCCAGTTCGAGACGCGCCAGGCTTGCAGCGCGACATAGCCCTTGAAATGCAGCAGCGGCGCCAACAGGCCGGCGATGGCGGGATCGCTGCGCACGATGGCCTGCAAGTCGCGGCCGGACGCTTCGATCAATTCCGGCGCGTGACGGAAGGCATCGCGCGAAAACGCGGTGAAACGCGCCTGCTCCGCGGCGTTGCCGCCCAACCTGCGCCCGATCAGAGCTGCTAGAGTTGCCGCGAGATCGTCATGGGCAAGGACGGCCTTCGCAAGCGACGCGCCGAAGACGGGATCGGATGCAACCGCGCGCTGCGCCTCGTCGCGGATCGCCTGCCAGAGGCGATCGTCCGTCGTCGCGCCTGCAGATGCCGTCATCGCCATCCCCGGTATCCAGAGACTTCTTCATATAGGTCTCGGTCATCCGCGCGCCACGCCCAAGCGACAGACGCGACCCCGAGCACCATGCCGCAGCCCCCCGGGAGGCTACGAGCTTGCGTGCCGGGCGGCGGCAACCATATAGTCCATCGAATTTCGGCCGTCGCTGCTTTGGCCGGAATGTCCATGCAAAGCAGCTCGTTCACGCCCCCCGCGGTGGTCCGCCATCCGCGGGTTTTTCGTACCCGGCCGCCCCCAGCGCTGCGGAGACGAAATCCCGAATTCCCGTTACTCGAGGTCACGCCAAGACATGTTGCCCAACGCGCCCGCCGACGACCACCACGACGACGTCATGTACCCCTCCGCCATACCGTTCGTGCTGGTTCATCTCGGCTGCTTTGCGGCGATCTGGTCGGGCGTCACCTGGCAGGCCGTCGCAATCTGCGTCTCGCTGTACGTCGTGCGGATGTTCGGCATCGGGGCGGGCTATCACCGCTACTTCTCGCATCGGGCGTTCGCCACCGGCCGCGTGTTTCAGTTCATCCTGGCCTGCCTTGCGCAAAGCACCGCGCAGAAGAGCGTGTTGTGGTGGGCGGCCAAGCACCGGCATCATCATCTGCATTCCGACACCGAACTGGACGTGCATTCGCCGCGTCAGCGCGGCTTCGTGTATAGCCATCTCGGCTGGATCTTCTACCGCGAGCACGACACGACCGATCTCGTGAAGGTCGGCGATCTCACGGTCTATCCCGAATTGATGTGGCTGCATCGGCTGGAGCTGCTGCCGGCCTTCGTGCTTGCAGCGCTCTGCTTTCTCGTGGCGGGCTGGTCGGGTCTGATCGTCGGCTTCCTGTGGAGCACGGTGCTGGTCTATCACGCGACCTTCTGCATCAACTCCCTCGCCCATGTGCACGGACGCAAGCGCTACGTGACGGGCGATGATTCCCGCAACAATTGGCTGCTGGCGCTGCTCACCATGGGCGAAGGCTGGCACAACAATCACCACGCCTATCAGAGCAGCGTGCGGCAGGGCTTTTACTGGTGGGAGATCGACGTCACCTATTACGTTCTCAAAGTGCTGTCCTGGTTCGGCATCGTCTGGAACATGAAATCGCCGCCCGAACAGGTGCTGCGCAACGAGCAGCCGCTCGGCGCCCGGGTCATCAACCGGGCGGCCCGCGAGCTTGCCGGACGGTTCGATGCGCAGGCCCTCGCACAGGCGATCTCGTCGGCGCTGCACCGGGCCGACCCGGCCCAGCTGCAACTGCCGACGCTGCACGAGATCCTCCATCGCGCGCAGGACAGCGTCGATGCGCTGACCCATCTGCATTTGCCGAGGATACCGTCCCGCGAGGAGTTTCTCACTGAGGCCAAGGCGATGTTCGCGCGAACGCGATCGCTCAACGAGATCGTGGACCACGCTTACGAACACTTTCTGACGTCGGTTCGCGCGCAGCTCGTGACGGCGCGCTGAATCTTCGCTCATGCGAATCGGCTAAGTGAGGATTCGTGCTGCCGAGGACGCGCTGATTGCGCGTCCGCCGGCAGGCAAAAAGCGGCGCCGATTCTAGAGTTCGACCTTCAAGCGCTTTGCCGTCTGCGGCCCGACCTGGCCGTCGACGATGAGGCCTTTGGTCGCCTGAAACGCCGCGACCGCCGCCACCGTGAGATCGTTGTACTCACCGTTGATGGGCCCTGGATTGAACCCGAGATCCTTCAAGGCGCGCTGAATATCTCGAACGACGGACGCCTTCATGCCCGGCTGCCCGAGCGCATATAGCTGGCTCGGCCCGGCCAGCTCGAGGTCTTCACCCGCCTCCCGATACGTGAAGTTCGGGAGAAAGACGCCCGTGTCCCAATTGCGGCCCGACACCTTGCCGCGACGAACGCCATAGGCCGTGCCCATCGCCTCGACGGTGCCGCCTTTGCCGTCACACACGACGATGTGTCCCATCATGCCTGGTCCGGGTGGATAGCGCAGCAGAATGCCTCCCACCGTTGAGGCTGCCTGCTGCCACGGAACGCGCTTTCCCAGCTTCTGTGAATCGCTCTTCCAGGCCCCCGTATAAGCCTCGACCGTTGCGGGATTGCCGTTGTCGTCGACGCAGCCGTAAAGAAAACCGCCGACCTGATACACCAGCCAGGACATGAACTCCGCGCAGTCCCACGGACCGTGCCAGTTCTTGTTGTTCTTCGGCACGCAGACGTTGACGTATTTCTCACCAATGCGGGTCTCGGCCAGCCTCAGCATCTTCTCGCCGTCGGTCATGCTATTTTCCTTTTGCCTAATCAGACTCGCTAAAAATTCGGCCTCAATATCGGGACTTCTCTGCGAAGTGACCGCAAAGCTCCGGCGAAGTTCGCACGTCTAAAGACGGCCAGCGCTTCAGGTGCGCTCCGAAGCGGTCCGGGTGTCCAGGCGGAGCTTCAGCGCCGCCAGCGTGACCAAGCCTGCATTTCCATCGACCGGTATCTTGGCGTGGTTTTGAAACCACTCGACCGCCTGCGCGGTGGCGGGACCGTATCGTCCATCCACGACGAGCGGCGGCTCGGCTCCAAGGTCGTTCAGGGCCTCCTGGAGCTCGCGCGTTTCATCCGAAGCAGTCGCGGTTTTCCAGGCCACCTGGTTCGCGCCACCCTTGCCGATCGCGCTCCACACGATCTCGAACAATTCCGTGCGGCCGCTCAAGCCGTTGTAACCGCCGTTAATCGTCCGCGTGATCGCACGGATATTGTTCTGATCCGCATAAGCGTTCAGGCCTCCCTCATTCCATTCGTTGAGCGCGGGAAGGAGGGCCGCTTCGGGCGCGACGATCAGATCCGGGTTGTTGTAGAAATCCACGCCGGCAAGTTTGCCCATGCGCGCATAGTTGGCTCCGCCCGTCGTCTGCAGCAGGCCGCCGCCACGATATTTGTATCCGTCTCCGGACTTGGTGTTGCCGAGCTCCTTTGCCTTCTTCGGATTGCCCAGTCCGTAGACGCGCTCGGCCAACGCGCGATCGTTGTTGAGATATTGATCGACTTCATCGGGCCGGATCGCCGCGCTGTGACGGCCAACACCGAAAATCTCGAGAAGACGCGCCGCAGTCTTGTACTTGAGGCTCTCGAACAGAACGGTGCCGCGGCCCGTCTCGTACAGGGCCTGAGCGAGGAAGTGCGCGATGCGCAGCGGAGTATTGATCTTGAAGCGCTCGAAGATGTCGTCGCCGTCTTCAAAGGCCTTGAGATAATTGGGATAGCAGCGAGGGGCCACTTTCCGAACGATCGATACGATCCGCACGAAAATACTCCCGAATATTCAGTGAAATATCATCGAGTGAAACATCTCGAGATTACGCAGAGCACCCTCTGGTTGCAAGAGGAGATTCGATTGCTGGACGAGCCGGGCCGCAGCTTCGGTTGTGTCGGAGCCTGATCTCGCCTGAGGACGGCGGCCGGAGTCGGCTCAAGCCTCCTCGTCGGCACGCGGGACATTGATGCGCTTGCCCCAAAAACCAAACCGCCCGCCTGCGGGTTGCGCAGACGGGCGGCTCGGGGCCATCAGGACTTTGGGGGCATGCGCCTGAAGGCTTTGCGATGTGTCAGCCTTGAAGGTCAGCCTTGAAGATCAGCCCTGCTGCTGGTCGGTCGGCGGCGGGGTCGGACGCGTCTTGTGCTGCGCCATGAACTGGTCGAACTCTTCCTTGTCCTTGGCGTGACGCAGACGGTCGAGGAAGTTCCTGAACTCGACCTGCTCCTCTTCGAGGCGCCGCAGCGTCTCAGAGCGGTATTCGTCGAAGGCGCGATTGCCCGAGGACGGCGGGCCGAAGCCGAAGCCGAAGCCACGGCGCTCCATGCGGCCGCGCATGCGATCCATCTTGTACTGCATCCGCTCCATCTTGTTCTGCCAGCGATCCTGGTGGCTCCAGCACGACATTCTTCTGCTCCCGAGTGTGAAAAAGAGAAGGGCAAGTCCGATCGGCCACCAGATGATGAAGCCGAGGATGGTCACGGCGATCCAGCCGGGATGCCATGGCGTATCGAGCATGTGAGGACGCTCGTACTGTTGGTGTTGGTCCGAAGGGCCGCGCCAGCGATTGACATCAGCGGTGTAGGCCATTTCCTTCTCCATGACGGCATCAGCCGTTGTGAATGTAAATAACATTTACATAGCTAGACGATCCCGCGATTTTGTCAAGCTGGCCGCCAGACACGCCCGCGTGATTATTGGCGTAATTTTATTTCGGCTTGCCCCAAGGACCGCCGGGCGGCACGCCTGAACCGGAGGACGCCTCCGGTGGCACCGGCGGCGGCTCGGCGCTCTTGGCTGGCGGACGGCGATCAGTCGGGAAGCCGAGGCCACGCAGATAGATCAGCACCTCGGCTTCGAGCAGTTCGTCCGGCGACATCGGCAGCTTTCGCCGCGCGGCATCCCCGCGCGAGAACAACGAGGCCACGCCGTGCGCCATCGACCAGATGTGCAGCGCCATCATCATCGCCGGCGGTCGCGGCGTGCCGGGCGGCGCCAACGCCGCGAGCCGCTCGGCCGCGGCGCGAATGATGTTGAAAGCGCGCTCGCTGGCGGCCTGCAGCGCCGGATTGGCATCGACCGGCAGGCCGGACTCGAACATCGCGTTGTAGAAGGCGGGCTCCTCGCGGGCGAAGGCGAGATAGGCCTTGCCGACGCGCTCGAACGCCGTGACCGTATCGGGCCGCCCGTCGTCCCAGGCCGCGGTCAGGCGCGCCTCGAATTGCTCGAAGCCGCGCTGGGCGATCGAGGACAACAGCTCGTCGCGGTCACGGAAATGCCGATAGGGCGCCGCCGCGCTGACGCCGGCCATGCGCGCGGCGTCGGCAAAGGTGAAGCCGGCCGCGCCCTTCTCGGCAATCAGCCCGAGAGCGGCCTGCAGAAGTGCTTCCTTCAGATTGCCGTGATGATAGCCGCGCTCGGCGCGGCGCTGCTCCTTGCGCCAGCTCATGTGAACGACTTTTACATGAGCCGGGCGCGAAGGTCACTAGCGGCGGGCGGATTGGTTAACCCGTATTTCCCGCAATCGGAGCGGCGAGGCCTAACCGCCCGGGATCGGCAGCACCGGCATGATCTCGACGCGCTCACCCGGGAAGATCGCGAAGTGCGGGTGGTTCTCGAACATTTTTGCCGCGGCTTCATGGGACACGGCCCGGATCACGGTGAAAGCGCCCATCTCGTTGGCGATGTCGGCGACGCCTTTGCCGTCGACCTGCTTGGTCTTGCCGAGCGGACCGCCCATGGCCTGGATCGCACCCTGGTGCTTCTCGACCCAGCCCTTCCAGGCCGCAATGCCCTCCTGCTCCTTCGCCTTGCGCTCGGCTTCGGACAGCGCGTTCCACGCAGCCCATTTCGGGCTGGTCTTGCTGCCGAGGAAAACGGCGAGATAGGTGTCGGTGCTCATAGGCTCTCTCCTCTGTTGATGGATCGACCAAAGCCGCGGATTGATCCGCGGGTGGTCACGGCTATGTCTTCAGGTCGCCAAAGCCGGCGGCGGCGGCCTGCACGTCAGGCGGAAAGTCGCTGATCTCCTGCACCTGCCGGACCTCGATGATTTCGTTCGGCGAGGCCGGGCATCGCCTGGCCCAGGCAATGGCCTCGGCACGCGAAGCGACCTCGATCATCCAATACCCGCCCAGGACTTCCTTGGCCTCAGCGAATGGGCCGTCGGTGACGATGGGCTTGCCGGTCGCAAACGAGACCCGTGCACCCGTCGACGGCGGATGCAGGCCGTCGAGCGTGATCAGCACGCCTGCGTCCTTCAGCGCCTCGTTGTAGCGCATCATCGCCGCGACACGCTCGGGATCAAGCTGAACGTCCGGCGGCGCAGTCTCATAACCGAGCGGGATCATCAGCATCATGAATCGCATGCGGTTCCTCACGATTGTGCGCGGGGACGCCAGGCCCGCCGCGGAATGACGAATGGTCGGCGGGCCACCAGACCCGCGTTCGCCTGTAAGACGAACGACCTCCGACAAAGTCGACATGGTCGGGGAATTTTTTTGGAAGCTGTGCGGCGGTGGCGCCCGAGCTGGAATCTCCCGGCCATGCCAAGCCGGCATCCAGCTGGCCGCCGGCGAATCCAAATACATCAACACACCCGGCCTCCTTGTCGGCCATGTCACGCCGACGCTGGAATTTCCGGAGCAGGGACAGACCGATATCAACCGCCTCGGATATGTCGGTCCCAAATTCTGGTCCCTTGCGCGGGAGCGGCTAAACTGTCATGTCGCGGGTTCGAGCAAAGGACCCCGTCATGCCCCCTGCCCCGCACCGCGTCGCCCTTGTCACCGGAGCCGCGCGCGGCATCGGGCTTGCGACCGCGAAGAAGTTCTTGGCCGAGGGCTGGCGCGTGGCGCTGCTCGACATCGAGGGCGAGCTGCTCGGCCGGGCGGTCGCCGACATCGACCAAAGCGAGGCGACGCTGGCGCTGACCTGCGATGTCTCGGATGCAGCCGCGGTCGGCGATGCCATGGCCGCGGTCGAGGACCGGTTCGGCCGGCTCGATGCGCTCGTCAACAATGCCGGCATCGCGGTGTTCGCGCCGCTGATGGAAACGTCCGAGACGGACTGGCGCCGCGTGCTCGAGGTCAACCTCACCGGCCCCTTCCTCTGCACCAAGGCGGCGGTGCCCTTGATGCGCGAGGGTCATGGCGGGGCCATCGTCAACATCACCTCGATCTCGGCGGTGCGCGCCTCGACGCTGCGCTCGGCCTATGGCACCAGCAAGGCCGGACTCGCGCACCTCACCAAGCAGCTCGCGGTCGAGCTCGCCTCGCTCAACATCCGCGTCAACGCGGTCGCGCCCGGCCCCGTCGACACGGCAATGGCCAAGCAGGTGCACACCAAGGAGATCCGCGCGGATTACCACGACGCCATTCCGCTCAACCGCTACGGCCTGGAGGAGGAGCTAGCGGAAGCGATCTACTTCCTGTGTTCCGCGAATGCGAGCTACATCACCGGACAAATTTTGGCCGTCGATGGCGGTTTCGATGCGGCAGGCATCGGCCTGCCCACGCTGCGCGGTCAACGCCGCAACGGGTAGGACATGTCGGGTGGGTCAGCAATGCGGGCCGCGCGGGGCCGTTGGGCGTAACCCAGCTCTTCTCACACGACGCCGAAGATGGTGGGTTACGCCGAGCCATTGCGCTTCGCGCAATCGCTCAGCTAACCCACCCTACAAATCGAGTGGTGGAGATTTCATGCTACGTATCACCTGCCTCAAAGCTCTGATGCTTGCATCGGCACTGCTCGCCATCACGCCGGCTGGCGCCGAAATCCGCATCATCCAGTCTCCGGGCGGACAGGTCGGGCCGTTCCTCGATTTGTTCGAGAAGGTGCGCGAGAGCGGGGAGCGCGTGGTGATCGACGGCCCTTGCCTGTCTGCCTGCACGTTGGTGCTGAGCATCGTGCCGGGCGAGCGCATCTGCGTTACCAAGCGCGCCGTGCTCGGCTTCCATGCGGCACGTTCGGTGGACCGGCGCGGGCGCTTCTATGCCGAGCCGGAAGCATCGGTCGCGGTGCTTGCAGCCTATCCCGGCCCGGTTCGCGACTGGATCAGTCGCCGTGGCGGCCTCACCTCGCGATTGCTCTTGCTCAAAGGCCGCGATCTCGCCGCGATCTATCCGCGCTGCCGCTGAACGACACAACCGTCGTCCTTGATGGCACTTGGCTTATCCGAGGCCACAAGGCAGGCTCCCTGGTGCTCGCGCCGCGAGCGCACCGGGGGCTCCCCGCCATCACGCCAAAGCTGGCGTCGATGCCATGGCCGCCTTCAGTAGAGAGTCTGAATCACCGGCACCAGCTTCATGCTGGCACAGATAAGCATTCCCCAAAGGGCAAAATTGATCTGTAGCGCCGTCGCCATCGGTCGCTCCCCTTGCAAGTGACGTCCACCCCAGTTTGTAGCTTTTATGACTCACCAATAACGATTCTGACGTGCAGATCACAGCCCAATATTGCGCCAATTGTTGTGCGATGCGATCCGCACGGCTTCATGATGCGGCCTCACTGATTGCGCAACATGATGCGAATCGTAACGTTCGTCTCGGCCATGCCGGCCAGCTTGTTTGCCTTAAGTTCCATTTCTCCGATGCGATGCGAGTTTCCAGTGTTGCGCTTGCGCATCGCGCACCGAACTTTGGGTCCGGCATGATGCGACACGTCTTCGTCTTGCTCATTTTCTGCGCGGCGCTGCTTGGATGTGCAGTCGCGCCGGCACAGGAGCGTCGTCCGATCGCCTGGGATGGCCTCGGTCGAGATCCCAACAAGAGTTTGAACCGCGCGCCGGTCGCGAAGCGGCGCGCGCCAGTGCCCGCACCCGCGGCGAGCGATCCCAATCAGGAGCGGGAGCGCGTGCTCGGTACCTTGCGGCCCTACTCCGAGGCGTGGTGGGCGGTGTATGACGCGATCGAAGCCGAGCGCGACAAGCAGCTGGGCACCAAGCTCGTGATCTGTCCGAGCTGCGTTCAACCGCCGCCGCAAGGCGAAGACGTCACCGGCTCGATCCGCTGAGCGAGCTCACGACCGAGCCGGGCATGGCGCGACCAATCATGCGCGCAGCCGCGCGCCTCACATTCCTTCCGCCGGGCAGTTCACCATCCAGGGAATGCCGAACTTGTCGACACACATGCCAAAGCCCTTGGCCCAGAACGTCTTGCTGTACGGCATGGTGACGGTGCCGCCGTCGGCGAGCGCGTTGAACTTGCGCTCGCCATCCGCGGGATCCTTCACCGTGAGCGAGACGGAGAAGCCCTGCGGCTTGTGGAAATGCTCGCCCGGCGCATCGGACGCCATCAGCACGCTGCCGTCGGGCAGCGACATCCGCGCGTGCATGATCATCTTTTCGCGTCCTGGCGTCGCGGGCACCTCCGGCGGCGCGTCCGAGGCGCGCATCATCGCGTCGATCTTGCCGCCGAGAACCTTGGCGTAATAGGTGAACGCGGCTTCGCAATTATCCTGATAGAACAGATAGGGATTGAGCATCGTTTCTCTCCTCTTCGTTTGCACAAGGGCTCATTGCTTCTCGGTGAGCTTCTTCAGGCTGGCGAGGCCGGTCTCGAAATCCTTGCCGATCATGCTGTCCATGTTGATGAACACCTGCATGACTTTCGACAGGAACGGGGCCGGGCCATACATCGCCCATGTGACCAGTGTGGCATCGCCTTGCGGCACAAAAGTGAACTCGGCGGTGTTATGGCCTTCGAAGGGTCGCTCGAAATCGAGCTTGATCCGGAGCTTCGAGGGTCCGCTCGCCTCGAGGATCTCCATGTGGCCGGCGCCGACATTGTTGTTGCCGTCCCAGGCATAGGTCGCGCCCTTGCCTTTCTCGGCTCCGCCGAAGGTCCGCTTCATGGCGGGATCGCGGTTCTCATAGGGGGACCAGCCGGTCCAGCGGTGGAAATCGGCGACATGCGGAAAGATAGCGTCGGCGGGCGCTTTGACGGCGAGACTGCGCTCGACGCGGAATGTATCGGGTTTCGTCAGGGCGAAGACGAGAACACCGGCGAGGCCGACGGCGAGCACGACGGCGATGATGGCAATGGCTTTCAGCATGAGGGGCTCCGTGGATACGGGCTAAGGACGAACGGGGACGGCGGGAGCCGACACGGCGGGACGAATCTTTTCGTCATGGCCGGGCATGACGGCGGAGAGGGTCCCGCGCGTCACTTCGCCTTCGCGGTTTCCTTCGGCTTCGGCTGGCTGTCCCGGATCAGGCGATCGAGATGCATGCGGATGTGGGCGGCCTCGGCGGAGGTGTTGGCGAGTGCGATGGCGCGGTCGAAGGCAATGCGGGCTTCGTCATTGCGGCCGAGCTGCATCAGGAAGGCGCCGCGCACGCCGTAGAAGTGGAAGTAGTTGGCAAGCTTCGGCGCGAGCGGCTCGATCAGATCGAGCGCGGCTTGCGGCCCCCGCACCTTGGAGACCGCAACCGCGCGGTTGAGCGTCACCACGGGAGACGGTTGCACGACCTCGAGCGCGCCGTAGAGCAGGTCGATCTGCGCCCAGTCGGTCTCCTCCGGCGTCGCCGCGCGGGCATGCAGCGCGGCAATCGCGGCCTGGATCTGGTAGGGCCCGCTGCGGCGGTGGCGCATCGCCTTGTCGATCAGCGCCAGCCCTTCGGCGATCATGGTTCCGTTCCACAGCGAACGGTCCTGGTCGTCCAGCAGGATCAGCGAGCCGTCCGCGGCAAAGCGCGCGGCACTGCGCGCATGCTGCAGCAGGATCAGCGCCGTCAGCCCCATGATCTCCGGCTCGCTCGGAAACAGCCTGAGCAACAGGCGCCCCAGCCGGATCGCCTCTTCGCAGAGCGGCTTGCGGATCTTCGCGGTGTCGCCGCTCGCCGAATAGCCCTCGTTGAAGATCAGATAGATCATCGCCGCGACACCGGCGAGCCGCTCGGAGCGTTCGACTGCGCCCGGCGCTTCGAACGGCGTCCCGGCCTCCGCGACCTTCGCCTTGGCGCGGGTGATGCGCTGCTCCATCGCCGCGTCCGAGACCAGGAAGGCGCGCGCGATCTGCTTGACCGTGAGGCCCGAGACGATGCGCAGCGCCAGCGCGATCTGCTGCGTCGCCGGCAATTGCGGGTGGCAGCAGATGAACATCAGGCGCAGGATGTCGTCGCGGTAGTGCGAGCCGTCGAGCCGCTCGGCCAGCGCGCCCTCGGCGTCGTCGAGATCGGAGATGGCCTGGTCGTCCTCCGGCAGCGGCTGCTGCTTGCGGGTGCGTCGCACCTCGTCGATGGCGGCGTTGCGGCCGACCATGATCAGCCAGGCCGCGGGATCGCGCGGCGGCCCGTTCTGCGGCCAACTCTTGAGCGCGCGCAGCGAGGCGTTCTGGAACGCCTCTTCGGCGGTGTCGAGATCGCGGAAATAACGCAGCAGAGCGCCGACCGCCTGGGGGCGCGCCGAGGTCAGCGCGGTCTCGATCCAGCCGGTGTCGGCCTCGCTCACGCCGAAAGTCCTCCGGGCCGGAACACGCCGACGGGACGCACCTCATAGGCGCCGCCGGGATTGGCCGCGCCGAGGTCGCGGGCGACGTCGAGCGCCTCATCGAGATTCTTGCAGTCGACGATGTAGAAGCCGAGCAGCTGCTCCTTGGTCTCGGCATAGGGGCCGTCGAGCACCAGCGGCGGGTCTTCCTTGCGCAAGGTCGCCGCCGCCGTGGTCGGCAGCAGCCGCGCGACGGGCCCGAGCCGACCCTGCTTGGTGAGATTCTCCTGCACCACGGCGAGCTTCTTCATCACGGCCTCGTCCTGCTCCTTGCTCCAGGAGCCGACGAAGTCCTCATCGTGATAGCAAAGAATTGCATATAGCATGGGCAGCACTTTCCTCGGGGCTTGTTCTGAAGACGGCTCACTATGCCCCGGGCCGACAGGGCTGCGGAAATAATTTGCGAGAAGAATCCGTCAGATCGTGCCAATGAGGGCCACCTAGAGCGGAACCTTATGAGGCACTTCGAATGAGCATGGGCACACTGGCCGTCCTGATCAACAGCACGCAGCAGAACTGGCTGCCGGAGCGCTGGAAGGCCCGATTCGACGCGGTCTGCGGCGGCCGCCGCGTCGTGCTGCTGCCCGATGCCTCGCTCGATCCGGCCGAGGTGCACTATGCCACGGTGTGGAAGCCGGAGCCGGGCGCTCTCGCCGCCTTCCCGAACCTGCGGGCGATCTTCAATCTCGGCGCCGGCGTCGATGCGCTGATGGCCGACAAGAGCCTGCCTGACGTGCCGCTGGTCCGCGTCGCCGTGCCCGATCTCACCGGCCGCATGACCGAATATGTCGTGCTGCATGTGCTGATGCATCACCGCCAGGAGCTTTATTTGCGGGACTCGCAGCGCGCCAAGCGCTGGGAGCCGAAATATCAATGGCCGGCGAGCGCGGTCACGGTCGGCATCATGGGGCTTGGCACCTTAGGCGCGGACGCGGCCGACGTGCTGAGGCGGCTCGGCTTCCGTCTCGCCGGCTGGAGCCGCAGTCCCCGGGACATCGAGGGCGTCGAATGCTTCCATGGCGCCGCGGGCATGGATGCGTTCCTGCGCAAGACCGACATCCTGGTCTGCCTGCTGCCGCTGACGCCGGAGACCCACGGCATCCTCAATCGCGACGTCTTCTCCAAGCTGAACCGCAACAGCCCGCTCGGCACACCGGTGCTGATCAATGCCGGCCGCGGCGGCCTTCAGAACGAAGCCGACATTTTGGCCTGCCTCGACGACGGCACGCTGGGCGCCGCCTCGCTCGACGTCTTCGTGCAGGAGCCGCAGCCGGCGGACAGCCGGTTCTGGACCCACCCCAAGGTGGTGCTGACGCCGCACAACGCCGCCGACACCGACGCCGACGCGATCTCCGTCTACGTCGCCGAGCAGATCGCGCGGTTCGAGGCCGGCGGTGCTCTGGAGAACGTGGTGGATCGGGCGCGAGGGTACTAGGCCTACAACCACCGCGCTCCGCCGGTATCCCGTTCACCCTCTCTTAGCGAGAACTTGATATGAGTGCTTAACGAACGGTCAACGAACGAGTGGGACATGCGCGCGAGCCTCGGCCTCAGGATGCGGATCACGGTTGCCCTGGCGGTGACGGCGGCGGCGACGGCCCTATTTGCCGTGCTCGGGGCGATGTGGATCATCGCGGGGATCATCGACCGCGCCGACCAGCGCGAGCTGCACAGCCATTATGATGCTCTTCAGTCGCGCATTGCCGAGGAATCCCACCGGGCCGCCGCCATGAGCGCGATCGTGGCCGCGATACCGGCGACGCAGGATGCGATGGCCAAACAGGACCGCAATGCCCTGATCGGGCTGTTCGGGCCGGTGTTTGCCGCCACCAAGTCGGAATACGGCGTCGATCAATTCCAGTTCCATGTGGCGCCGGCGACCTCGTTCCTGCGCGTGCACCAGCCGGCCAAATTCGGTGACGATCTCTCGGGGTTTCGCAAGACCGTCGTCGTCGCCAACGGGGATCGCAAGGTCGTGGTCGGCCTCGAAGGCGGCGTCGCCGGGCTCGGCATCCGCGGCGTGGTGCCGATCGCGCAAGCCGGGAAGCATCTCGGCACAGTCGAATTCGGCCTGACCTTCGGCCAGTCCTTCCTCGACGATTTCAAGGCGAATCGCCATGTCGACGTCGCCTTCCACCTCGCCGACGGTTCGGGCTTCAAGCTGTTCGGCGGCACGCTGAAGGGCAAGAGCTTCTTCGACGCCGCCGATTACGGCCGCGCCACCGCCGGCAGCTTCACCGTGAAGCGGGCCAAGCTCGACACGACCCCGGTCGCGGCGCTGCTGGCGCCGATCAAGGATTTCTCCGGAAAGCCGCTCGGCGCCGTCGAGCTGGTGATGGACAATGCCGATTACGAGGCCGCCGCCGACCGCGCCTGGATGCTCGCGATCGCGATCGCCGCGATCGGGCTCGTGCTGGCCGCCATCGTCGGCTATCTCATCGCCCGCAGCATCTCGCGCCCGATCCTGTCCATCACGTCCGTCATGCGCGAGCTCGCCGACGGCCGGCTCGACGTCACCATCCCCGCCAGCAAGGCCAATGACGAGGTCGGTGCGATGGTGAAGGCGGTCGCGGTGTTCCGCGACAACGCCGTCAGCTTCGGCAAGCTTCAGGCCGAGCAGCTCGAAGCCAAGGCGCAGTCCGAAGCGGAGAAGCGGCGCGCCTTCGCCGCGCTTGCCGACAATTTCGAAGCCAGCATCCGCGACGTGGTCACCACGGTGTCCTCGGCTGCGGTGGAGATGGAGCATACGGCGCGCTCGATGTCGGCCATCGTCGAACAGTCTCGGCAGCAGACGCGCGCGGTGTCGTCAGCCTCGACGCTAGCCTCGGAGAATGTGCAGACCGTCGCGGCCGCGGCGGAGGAATTGTCCTCGTCGATGACCGAGATCAGCCGGCGCCTCGCCCACGCGACCGAGGTGGTCGGCAAGGCCGCCAGCGACGGCCGGCAGTCGAATGCACGCGTGCAGAGCCTGGCGGAAGCCGCACAGAAGATCGGCGACGTCGTCTCCTTCATCAACGGCATCGCCGGCCAGACCAATCTGCTGGCGCTGAACGCGACCATCGAAGCGGCGCGTGCGGGCGAAGCCGGCCGCGGCTTTGCCGTGGTTGCTTCCGAGGTCAAGGCGCTGGCGACGCAGACGGCGAAGGCGACCGAGGAGATCGGCGCGCAGGTCACGGCCGTGCAGGGCGAGACATCAGGCGCGGTCGACGGCATCCAGTCGATCTGCGCGACGATCCAGCAGGTCGACGAGATCTCCGCCGCGATTGCGGCTGCCGTCGGCCAGCAGGGCACGGCGACGCAGGAGATCGCACAGAACGTCCAGCAGGCCGCCGCCCGCACCGGCGAGGTCTCGCAGAACATCGCGGGCGTCACCGACGGCATCGCCGCCACCGGCACGGCGGCGGAGGAAGTGCTGGGTTCGGCGATCGAGCTGTCGAAACAGTCCCAGCGGCTGCGCGACGAGGTGGATCGCTTCCTCGGGCAGATCCGCGCGGCGTAGTGGGACGCGGGATCGCGCGACACACTCGGTGTCGTCCCTGCGAACGCAGGGACCCATACCGCGTGATTCATCGATAGCGCAGGGTCACAGTACCAAAGACTCTTTAACTCCTAGTCTTCGCCAAATGACTGCTGCGGCGTATGGGTCCCGGATCTGCGCTGCGCTTGTCCGGGACGACAGCTACTCCTTGGTCCCCAGCATCACGTCGATCGCACCCTTGACGATCGCCTCCAGCTCCTTGCGCGGCACGCGGGCGCGGGAGCGGATGGCGATGGTGTGGACGGTGGCTGATGCGATCTGGGCCAGCACGGCTGGATCGGCGCTCTCCGGCAACTCGCCCTTCTCCTTGGCGCGGCGGAAGCAGCTCGCAAAGGCCTTGTCGAGCTCGGTGAGACCGTCGAGCACCATGGCGCGGATCTCGGGGTCGCCGACCGCTTCGGATGCCGCCGTCACCACCGTGAAGCAGCCGCGCGGGCCGGTCTCGCCCGACAGATAGATGTTCAGCGCGGAGGCGAAGATGCGCTCCAGCCGCTGGCGCACGGGCATCTCCTCGCGAAAGATCGCCGCCATGGATGCCCGCGCTTCCTCGCGATAGCGCTGGTAGCTCTTGATGTAGAGCTCGCGCTTGTCGCCGAAGGCGCCATAGAGGCTCGGCCGATTCATGCCGGTGGCTTCGCTGAGATCGTCGAGCGATGTCGCGGCAAAGCCCTGCCTGCGGAACAGATCGAGCGCCTTGTCGAGCGCAACATCCGGCTCGTAGGCGCGCGGCCGGCCGCGGCGCTTCGGCTCCCCGCGGCGCTCGGGCTCATTGGCAGCAATTGGCGGCTTTGATTTTTGTACCATTTCGCAAATTAATCCTTGACCGCCCCTATATTATGCAAGACAGTACAAAAATCAATCTGGCCAGGTTGAGCGAAACCTCAAAGAGAATTTTCCAAGGAGGCTACAGATGGATCTCTATTTCTCGCCCCTCGCCTGTTCGATGGCGACCCGCGTCGCACTTTATGAAGCCGGCGCCGAGGCCAACTTTCTCGAGGTCGACCCGCCGACCAAAAAAGTGCTGAACGACGGCTCCGACTTCCGCACCGTCAATCCGATCGGCCTGGTGCCGACGCTGCGCACCGACGAGGGCGTGGTCCTGACCGAGAACGCGGCGATCCTGCAATACGTCGCCGACCGTTTCCCGCAATCCGGGCTCGGTGCCGCCGAGGGCATCGAGCGCACGCGGCTGCACCAATGGCTCTGCTTCATCGGCACCGAACTGCACAAGGGCCTCTTCATTCCCGTGCTCGACCGCAAGGCGCCGCAGGAAACCAAGGCCTATGCGCTGGAGAAGAACCTGTCGCGGCTCGACTATCTCGACAATTACCTGAAGGGTCGCGACTTCCTGCTCGATCATTTCAGCGTCGCCGATGCCTATCTCGTCACCGTCATCAACTGGACCATGGCGACGCCGCCGATCGAGCTGGCGAAATGGCCGAACGTGAAGGCCTATTACGAACGTCTGCGCCAGCGGCCCTCGGTGGCCAAGGCGATTGCGGAAGAGTTCGAGCTGTACAAGGCCGAGCAGGCACGCAAGAAGGCGGCGGCCTAGGTCGGGTCGCACGACGCGTCGCCTTGACGATCAAGTCGTTGTCCCCATGCGGCGGGACAACGACTTGTTTCGCATCCAAGGTCTGTTCTGCGACCATGGAGAGCTGAGCCCGCTCAGGCAGCCCGGACGCCGTCGAGAAAGCGGCCGACTTCCGTGCGAAGCCGATTGCTGTCGGTCGAAAGCGCTTGCGCGGCATCGAGCACCTGCGCGGAAGCCGAGCCGGTTTCGGTCGCGCCACGCTGGACGTCGGCGATGTTCGACGAAACCTGGTGCGTGCCTTGAGCGGCCTGCTGGACATTGCGCGCAATCTCCTGGGTCGCGGCGCCTTGTTCCTCGACCGCTGCCGCGATGGTCGACGAGATCTCCGACAAGGACTTGATCGTGCTTCCGATCATCTTGATGGCGTTGACCGAATCCTGGGTCGCGCCCTGGATGCCGGAGATCTGCTGGGAAATCTCGCCGGTGGCCTTGGCGGTCTGCTCGGCCAGCGCCTTCACTTCGGAGGCGACGACGGCAAAGCCGCGGCCGGCCTCGCCGGCCCGCGCGGCCTCGATCGTTGCGTTCAATGCGAGCAGGTTGGTCTGACCTGCGATCGTGTTGATGAGCTCCACCACGTCGCCGATCCGCGCCGCGGCCTTGGACAGCTCACCGACCTTCTGATCGGTGATGCGGGCCTGCTCGACCGCCTCATTGGCCATCCGCGCCGATTCCTGGACCTGTCGGCCGATTTCGTTGACGGAGGATGACAGCTCTTCAGTCGCGCTCGCGACGGATTGCACGTTGGTCGAAGCCTCTTCGGAAGCCGCCGCAACCATCGTCGCAAGCTTCTCTCCGCGCTCCGCGGTCGAGGTCAGCGTGTTCGCCGAGGCCTCCAGCTCCGTCGAGGCCGACGAGACGGTTTCGATGATCTCGCCCACCGCGCTCTCGAAATTGCCGGCGAGCTTGGTCATCTCCATCTTGCGCTCGGTCGCCGACCGCCTCTCCGACGCCTTCAGCTCGTCGCGGTCGAACCGAACGATGGCCTGCAACGTCTGCAGGTTTCGCAGTGCCACGCCGAGTTCGTCGTCTCGTTCGACGACGATGCGGTTGTCGAGCTTGCCCTGGTTGATGCTGAGCATCGCATCGTTCAGGCGCTGAAGCGGACGGACGATGGCGCGGATGGTTTGCCGGCTGACCAGCCCGCCGATGGCGATGCTGGTCACTAGGAGGGCCAATGCGGCGCCGACCAGCCAGCCATATTCGTGCTCCGCCGCATCATATTCCGCCTTGGCTTCCTTGACCTGGATCGCGACGAGCTTGTCGAGATCCACCTTCGCCGCCTCGTACAGTTCGCGCGCCCGCCCGGCAAGCAAGGTGGCGAGTTCCTCGTACTTTCGCTCGGCAGAGAGTGACAGCGCCGGCTTCAGCCCTTGCTCGACATAATTCATGCGCTTGGGCGTGAAGCTGTCGGCAACGGCTTTTTCTTCCGGCGTCAGATAGGTCGCGATGTAGTCGGCCCAGGCCTTCCCGACCTTCTCCAAATTGGCATTGACCTTGGTCGTGATCCCTTCGACCGGCTTTCCGGCCCGACCATTGGCGGCCGCCTCGAACAGCAGCACCGTGTTGTCCCTCATCCGGTCGTTGATCTCGAAGAGCTGCGCCAGCGGCACCGCACGGTCTTCGTAGATGGATTGCAACCGCGTATTGCTCTGGCGCGTTCCCTGCAGGCCCATGACGCCGATCGCCAGCAGGAACACCGAGAGGATGGTGACGAGTGTGACCAGGCGCGCATTGAGCGTGCCGGTGAAGATGGACAATCGATCGAGCGACGAACGGCGGCGCAGCATGCCGGCATCCAGCCTGTAATCGTGCGGCTTGTTCTCGCGGATCTTCGCGTACGCCTGCTCCGCCTCGGCGCGCATGTCGGCGGGCAGCTTGGTGCGGATGGAGCTGTATCCGACGATCTGTCCGTTCTGCCGGATCGGAGAGGCGGTCGCCAACACCCAGTAGAAGTCGCCGTTCTTGCGCCGGTTCTTCACGGCGCCCGACCAGGGCTTTCCCTGCTGCAGCGTGGCCCACAGATTCTCGAAAGCAGCGGGCGGCATCTCCGGATGGCGGATGATGTTGTGAGGCTGCCCCATCAACTCGGACTCGGAAAATCCGGAGGCTTCGACGAACTGATCGTTGAAGTACGTCAGCTTCCCTTTCGTATCCGTGTGGGAGACGATCAGCGTTTCGTCGGTAATCGGATATTCGGCGGTCGTGACCGGAAGATTGGTCCGCATGGGGGCCTCCAAAGTGGCATTCGCAAAAATCGAACCGTGAATTTCAGGTAAGCGCCGAAAGCATTTAATTTGCCTAAATGGAGTGCATCGATCCGATCAATGAAATCACTTTGACTCACGGTTTTCGGCAAGAACGCATCTCATGCGGGAGAGTGCAGAACAGCAGCAACCGCTGGATGGTCGAAATTGTCTCGCTGTGTCACGCGCGTTCGCGAACCGCGCGCCGCAACCCTGATCGCATGAATGTTGCAGCCGCTTCTCGTTCGCAGCTGGCTGTAGAGCACGCGCGCGATCTGAGCGATGCATGGGCCCCGGCTCTGCCGCCGCATCACTTCGTGCTGCAGCGCGTCCGGGGCACGAGACCGATTTCTGGCGATAGACACACCTTCGCGTCCTCGCGGCGCGTTTCGCCCGAGCTTTGCTGTCTTCTTCCGCCCTTCTTGAAAGCAAGGGCGCAGGGAAGGCCGGGCGCCGGCTGGCACCCGCAATCCCGTGTGCGAAAAAATGCGCACGGGGTGGATCACAGGTGTCGCCGGTCGCCCGGCCTTCCCTGCGCGGTGGTTTTCACGGTGTCCTTCGCGCTCTCCTCGGGGAGCGTTGCACTATTGCCCCCGTCGCCTTGCGGATGTGTGATGCACGTGCCGGTTGGCCGCCACATCTCCGCCAAGACTTGACGCCAGAACCCCGGGCGTCAGGACCACACGACTTCTCCGTCCGCGCACGTCGTCGCTGGGTTCTCCGCGGCTGGCGTGCGCTCGCCGCAAAGACCATTCGAAGACGCTGTCAGCGCCGTGTCGTATCGCGCCTGCCGCTGCTCACGGTTTCCCGCCCTGCAACCACCATCGCGCGCCGACGCCGTCGCGGCCACCGCATCCCGGCCCGCGTCTCGTGACGATCGCGAAACGCCCCTTGTGGCGGGCGGGATGCCGCGGGTTGTACGGCAAAACCGAATTTCTGTAAATTCGAATATTTTTGCCGAACCCCATGGACCCAGCCCTGGCGTGTTTTGCCCGTCGGGCAGCACTACGGATGGTAGGCGTAAACCGATTTACCCGTACAGCACCCGCGGGAGAATCGTGACGATCCCCGGCCACAGCGTCAGCAGCAGCACGAAGCCGATCATGATCATCAGATAGGGCATCGTGACGCGCGCGATGTAACCGAGGCCGTCATCAGTCAGGCCCTGGATCACGAACAGGTTGAAGCCGACCGGCGGCGTGATCTGCGCCATCTCGACAGCGAGCACCAGGAAGACGCCGAACCAGATCTCGTCGAAGCCCGCGCCCTTCACGATCGGCAGCACGATCGGCAGCGTCATCACGATCATCGAGAAGCCGTCGAGGAAGCAGCCGAGGACGAGATAGAAGACGACCAGCACCACGATCAGCATGAAGGGCGACAGGCCGAGCCCCTTGACGAAGGCGGCAACGGCTTGCGGGATGCCGAGGAAGGCCGCGGCATTGCCGAGGATCGAAGCGCCGAGCACGATCAGCGCGATCATCGAACAGGTCACGACCGATCCGATCAAGACGTCGCGGATCACCTGCTGCGACATCGCGCCCTGCGCCCAGGCCACCAGCGCCGCGCCGAGCACGCCGACGGCTGCGGCCTCCGAGGGCGTTGCAAGCCCGCCATACATCGAGCCGAGCACGCAGGCGATCAGGAACAGCGCCGGCGCGAGATCCTTCAGCGCGGCGAAGCGTTCGCCCCAGGGCACCTGCGAGAGCTTGGCTTCCGTCTCCGGCACCATCGCCGGCTTGAGTGTGGTGTGCAGCATCACCCAGGCCATGAAGGTCGCGGCCAGCAGGAATCCCGGCAGCACGCCGGCGGTGAACAGCTTCAGGATCGAGACATCGCCGAGCACGCCATAGATGATCATGATGTTGGACGGCGGGATCAGGAAGCCGAGCGTGCCGGCGCCGGCGAGCGAACCGATCGCGATGTCGCGCGAATAGCCGCGGCGCGTGAGCTCGTTCAGCGACATGCGGCCGATCACCTGCGTGGTCGCGGCGGAGGAGCCCGAGATCGCCGCGAAGATGGTGCAGCCGATCACGTTGACATGCAGCAGCCGGCCGGGCAGCAATCCCGCCCAGGGCGCCAAGCCCTGGAACAGCGAGCGCGACAGCCGGGTGCGGAACAAAAGCTCGCCCATCAGGATGAACAGCGGCAGCGCCAGCAGCTCCTGCGTGGTCAGGATGTTCCAGGCGTATTGCGGCAACAGCTTGTCGAGCGGGATCGACCGGAACATCGCGAGCAGCAACGTCGCGGTGAGCGCAAGCGTCAGGCCGATCCACACGCCGCAGGCCAGCAGCGCAAACAGGATCGCGAACAGGGCGACGACTTCGATGGTCATGCGATCCTAAATCCGGGTGCGGGCAAGACGGTCATTCGACGGGCGAAGCCTTCATGCGGTGATCCTCCAGCGGCAGGCCGAGCACGGCCTGGATCGCGCGCGCCAGGAACTGCAGCGTCAGCAGCAGCATGCCGAAGGTGACGACCGCTTCCGGAAACCACAGCGGCGTGTCGCTCGAGGTCGAGACCTGGCCGCGCGTGTAGGCGGCAAAGGCGAACTTCGCCATGGCCGAGGTCAGGAACGCCATGAAGGCGAAGCCGGCCGCGGCCGAGAGGATCTCGAGCGCGCGCTGCACCGGCACCGGCACATTCTTGAGCAGCAGCACGACGCGGATGTGGCCGCCGACGCGCAAGGTCATGGCGGCGCCGAAGGTGAAGGACGCCGCCATCAGATAAGACGAGTATTCCCAGGCGATCGAGATCGTCGGCGGGAAGAACGGCAGGAAGTTCGACAGGAAGCGCGTCGCGACCTCGCACAGCATCAGCAGCGTCAGCATCAACAGGCAGCCGCCGCCGATCCAGCCGTCGAGCCGGCCGAGACGGTCGATGCCGTCGAGCAGGATCCGCAGCGGCGCGGGCGCCGCTGCGTTGAGGCTCTGCGGTGCTTCGCCCGTCACGCTCACCACGCCGCCGCCCTCAGCCACGCTTCATGTCGGCGAGATAGGCCCGCACCGGCTTGTCGGCCGCCGGCACACGCTTGAGGAAGGCGTCCAGCTGCGGCGCGGTCTTGGCGCGGATGTCCTTCATCATCGCGTCAGAGACCGGCACCACCTCCATGCCGCCCTCCTTGAGGCGGTTGAGGCTGTCGACGTCGGCCTTGAGCGAATTGGCCCAGAAGCCCGGCTCCATCTTCGCGGCGATATCCGTCACGAGCTTCTGCTGGTCCGCGGGAAGCGCCTTCCAGGAATCGAGATTGACGGTGAGCATCTGCGACGACCAGACGTGGTTGGTCGGGTAGACATATTTCAGGAATTCCCAGAACTTGCCGTCGACGCCCGAGACCGACGAGGTGGAGACACCCGACACGGCGCCGGAGGCGAGCGCGGGAATCGTCTCGCCCCAGGGAATCATCACCGCCGCCATGCCGATCGCATTCAGCATGTCCACCGCATTCTTGTCGGGCACGCGGATCTTGATGTTCTTGAGACCCTCGACGTCGGCGACCTTTGCCTTGAGATGCAGATATTGCGTCGGCCACGGCACGATGTAGAGAATCTTCTGGTTGTTGCGCGCAGCAATCTTCTCGTATTCGGGCCGCACATATTTGTGCAGCACCTTCAGCTCGTCCACGGAGCCGCAGAGGAACGGAATGCTCTCGACACCCATGAAGGGTTCGTCGCCGACCTGCTGGATGTTGAGGACGTCGGCGAGCGGCACCAGGCCGTCGCGCACGGCGCGCAGATGCTCCGGCCCCTTGAAGCCGAGCTGGCCGCCGGCCTTCACGGTGATCGCGACCGCGCCGCCCGTCTGCTTCTTCACCTCTTCGGCGAAGGCAAAAGCGTTCTGGGTGTGGAAATTGCCGTCGGGCCACACCGTCGACATGTCCCAGCTCGTCGTCGCCGCCCGCGCACGGGTGGAGATGTGGCCGGCGGCGAGCAGCGTCGCTGCGCCCGCGGTGAAGTTCCTACGCGTAATCATTAAGCCCCTCCGTTGACCAAGCGCGCTGAGACATCAGCGCGCATACCCATAGACTGCGGCCGCATTATCGACGGACACGAGTCCGCTTTCGATGTCGTCCTTGACCGCCGTGCGATCGCGTTCCGTGGGCGCGCCGATGCCGGCACCGCCGGGCGTCAGCACCACGAGGCGATCGTCCGGCGGCACCTGCTGAAAGCCTTTGCCACGCAGCTTCTTGCCTGATTTGAGGCCGACATAGCCGGCCTCGCCGTTCTTGCCGCCGTCGCGGCCGCGCGGCGGATGGTCGATGCGGTCGAACGCCGCCAGGATGTCGAACGGCGCATCGACGCCGCTGCCGACCTCGATGATCTGGCCGAGCCCGCCGCGGGTGCGCCCTGCTCCACCGGAATCCGGGCGCAGCTCCTTGCGCCAGAAGATCAAAGGCGTCTGCGTCTCGGCGATCTCCACCGGCGTGCCGCGCACGCCGCTTGGGTAAGCGGTCGCCGACAAGCCGTCCTTGCCGAAGCGCGCGCCGGTGCCGCCATTGGAGGTCACCGCCATCGAGAACCCGTAATTGCCGCCGACGCCGCTGCGCGTCTGGCCGCGGACGTTGAGATTCCACAGGCACGAGGTGCCTTCCGCCGGCACGCGCTCGGGAATGATCTGGCGCAGGCAGCCGAACACGACGTCGGGCAGCATCTGGCCGATGATGTGGCGCGACGCCACGGGTGCGGGCTTCGGCGCATTGAGGATCGCGCCTGGAGGCGCCGACACCGTGAGGGGCGACAGCGAGCCGGCATTGTTGGGGATCTGCGAAGCGACGACGCAGCCGAGGCCGAACACCGTGTAAGCGGTAGTGTAGGACATCGGCACGTTGATGCCGAACTTGGAGGCCGCCGAGGTGCCGTCGAAATCGACATGGATTCCCGTGTCCGAGATCGTCAGCGTCGCGGCCAGCGTCACCGGCGCGTCGTAGCCGTCGACCACCATGGTGTTGCGCCAGCTGCCCTTCGGCAGCTTGGCGATCTCGGCCAGCACCGCCTCGCGCGAGCGCTCGCAGATGTAATCGCCGAGCTCGTCGAGCGTGTCGATGCCGAACTCGCTCATCATCTCGACCAGGCGCTCGCAGCCGACGTCGTTGCAGCCGGCGAGCGAATAGGTGTCGCCCTCGGTGTCGATCGGAAGCCGCGTGTTGGTGCGGATCATCGCCATCAGCGTCTCGTTGACGACGCCCTGGTCGATCAGCTTCAGCATGGGGATGTAGAGCCCCTCCATGAACACGTCGGTGGCATCAGGGCCGAAGCCGATGCCGCCGATGTCCATGAGATGGCTGGTGCAGGAGAACAGCGCCACCGGCTTGCCATCCTTGAAGCAGGGCGTGGTGACGACGAAGTCGTTGAGATGGCCGGTGCCCATCCAGGGATCGTTGGTGATGTAGGCATCGCCCTCCTTCATCGTCTCGATCGGGAAGTGAGCGATGAAGTGCTTGACCGATTCCGCCATCGAGTTGACGTGGCCGGGCGTGCCGGTCACCGCCTGCGCCAGCATCCGCCCCTTGAGGTCGAACACGCCGGCCGAGAGATCGCCGCATTCGCGCACGATCGGGCTGAAGGCGGTGCGGAGCAGCACCTGCGCCTGCTCCTCGACCACGGCGATCAGCCGGTGCCACATGATCTGAAGGTCGATCAGGCTCGCGCCATTTGCCTTGCTCATGATCAGGCCGCCTTTCGTTCCATGACGATGCTGCCGGCACCGTCGATATGAGCGTCGAAACTATTGGAGACGAAGGTGGAGGTTTCGTCCTCCGCGATCACGGCGGGGCCCGCGATGGTCGCGCCCGGGGCCATGTCCTCGCGCCGATAGAGCGGGATCTCGATCACCTCGCCTGCCCGGCCGTCGAAGAATTTGCGGCTGCCGCTCGCCTTGCCGGCCGGCTTGCGCGCGACGGCGGCGACGGCGGCCGGATTGCGCGCGTCCGTGGTCGCGAGCACCGACCAGCTCAGCACCTCGATCGCCGCGCCCGGGATCGACCGCTCGAACATCGCGGAATAGTCCGCCTCGAACTTCTGGCGCAGACCCGTGAGATCGGCTGCGGTCAGCCGCCGGTTCGGCAGCTCGACCGAGATCTCATGGCCCTGGCCGACATAGCGCATGAAGGCGGAGCGACGTTCGCGCACCGGCGCACCGGCAGCGCCGGGCTCCACCAATGCGCGCGCCTCGGTCACCATCTCCTGCAGGAGGTCCGACACCGCTTCGGTGTCGAAATCATCGAGCCGGACGTGGCGGCTGCGCACCAGCTCATAGGCGATCGGCGCGGCCAGGAAGCCGACGGCCGAGCCCACACCGGCATTCGAAGGCACGATCACGCGGGAGACGCCTATCTTCTCGGCCACGCGCGCCGCATGCAGCGGCGCGGCACCGCCAAAGGCGATCAGCGTGTGCTGGCCAACGATCTCGCCGCGCTCGACCGCATGGACGCGCGCCGCACTCGCCATGTTCTCGCAGACGACCTCGTGCACGGCATAGGCCGCGGTCTCTGCCGACAAGCCCAGCGGCTCGCCGACGCTGCTCAGCAAAGCCTTTTTCGAAAGCTCCGGATCGAGCTTGATCGTGCCACCGGCGAAGGCGTCGGGATCGATCATGCCGAGCGCGACGTCCGCATCCGTCACCGCCGGACGCTGCCCGCCGCGGCCGTAGCAGGCGGGGCCGGGCTCGGACGACGCGCTCTCGGGGCCGACGGTAACGCGCTTCATCGCGTCGACATGCGCGATCGAGCCGCCGCCCGCGCCGATCTCGACCATCTCGATGACGGGAATGCGCACCGGCAAGCCGGAGCCCTTGAGGAAGCGCGCGGCGCGATCGACCTCGAACACGCGCGAGGTCTCGGGCTGGTACTTCTCGATCAGGCAGATCTTTGCGGTGGTGCCGCCCATGTCGAAGGACAGCACCTTGCTCTCGCCGAGCCGTGCCGCGATCTGCGCCGCGAAGATCGCGCCGCCGGCCGGGCCGGATTCGACGAGGCGCACCGGAAAGCGCCGCGCCGTCTCGATCGAGGTGACGCCACCGCCTGACGTGACGAGGTAGATCGCGCCGCGGAACTGCTCGACCTGCAGGGCGTCGGCCATGCGGGCGAGATAGCCGTCGATCAGGGGTTGCACATAGGCGTTCGCGACCGCCGTCGATGTGCGCTCATACTCGCGAATCTCGGGACAGACGGCGGACGACACAGTCACGGAGATGCCGGGCATCTCCTCGGTCAGGATCGCGGCTGCGCGGCGCTCGTGCTCGGGATTGGCGTAGGAGTGCAGGAAGGCGATCGCGACGCTCTCGACGCCCAGCTCGCGCAATTTCGGCGCGAGTGCGCGCACCGACGCTTCGTCGAGCGGGAGACGGACGGCACCGTGGGCGTCGACGCGCTCGGGCACGGTGAAACGCAGGGATCGCGGCGCCAGCGGCCGCGGCTTGTCGATGCCGAGATCGTATTGGTCGTAGCGGCTTTCGGTGCCGATATCGAGCACGTCGCGAAAGCCTTCGGTCGCAATCAGCGCGGTTTTCGCGCCACGACGCTCGATGATGGCGTTGGTCGCGAGCGTGGTGCCGTGAATGAAGACGTCGATGTCGCTGATATGAGCACGCGCATCCGTGAGAATGAGACGCATTCCATCCAGGACCGCCTGCTCGGGCCGCTGCGGCGTCGTCAGCAGCTTGCGCGTTTTGCGCACCTCACCCACGTCCAGCACGATGTCGGTGAACGTGCCACCGATATCGACGGCAAGCCGCACCTCGGCTCCCTCAAGCATTCCAAATTCTCCGGCTGATCATCGAAACTGTCGTCGAAAACGCAGCAATTTCCATGCCATGGATGACGAAGAACGCTGCGCCCAGCCATTCTGCTTGGCACCTATGCAATAGGCAAGGCGTGTTCGCCGCCCGCGCGATCAGAGCAGGAATGCAAGCGCCGCTTCGCAGCGCTCCTCGACCTTGAGCGTCAGCAGATCGTCGGCCCGGGTGCGACCGAGATTGACCGCCGCGATCGGAATGTTGCGCTGCGCGGCAGCCTGCACGAAGCGGAATCCGGAATAGACCATCAGCGAGGAGCCGACGATCAGCATCGCATCGGCCTGCGCCAGATGGTCCTGCGCGGTGGCGACGATGTCACGGGGGACGTTCTCGCCGAAGAACACGACATCGGGCTTGAGGATGCCGCCGCAGGCTTCGCAAGCAGGCACCTGGAAGGACGAAAAATCCTCGTGCTCCAGATCGGCGTCGCCATCGGGCGCATCGGCGGCATCGAGCGTCAGCCATGCGGCATTGGCGCGGCCGAGCGCGTGCTGAAATTCATCGCGCGGCATCTTGCGGTCGCAGCCCATGCAGCGGACTAGGTCGAGCCGGCCGTGCAGGTCGATCACCTGGCGGTGGCCGGCGGATTGATGCAGCCGGTCGACGTTCTGGGTCAGCAGCATCCCGCAGCGTCCGTTCGCCTCGAGCCGGGCGAGCGCATGATGCGCATCATTCGGCTTCGCCTGGCCGAACCGCCGCCAGCCGATCAGGCTGCGCGCCCAATAGCGCCGGCGCGTATGGTCGTCCGACATGAAGGACTGAAAGTTGACCGGCTGGGTCCGCTTCCAATTGCCGTTGCTGTCGCGATAATCGGGAATGCCCGAATTGGTGCTGCAGCCGGCGCCGGTCAGCACGAACAAGCGCTCGTGTCGTTCGACGAAATCCTGGAGCGGAGGGGCTGCCGGCGAAGCATGGGTCATGGCGCAGATGTAGTTCGCGCAGGCGGGTTTTGCCAGATCATTGCAGCCCGCCGTAAACGAAGGGGGCTATCGCGGGGACCGGCGTCCCGTGAGATCGAGCGGGCGAACTTTCTCGGATCCAGCGATGCGGGCGGCCTGCTGCAATGTCAGCCGGAACTCGTCCCGCTTCTCATGCACCGAGGCGATCGCATGGCCGACCGCAACGCCGAGGCCCACCAGCGCGGCCTCGGACAGTTGCAGGCTCGCCTCGATGGTTTCCGGCACCGCATCGGTTGCGCCGATCGCATAGAGATGGCGGGCGTGATCGGCGTCCCGCGCACGCGAGACAATCAGGATGTCCGGCCGCACCGCGCGGATGCGCTCGACGACGGCGTCGATGGCCGTCCGCGATTGAATGGTGATGATCACGCCGGTGGCCTGCATCAGGCCGCAAGCTTCGAGGAAACCCGGCTCCGTCGCATCGCCAAAATAGACCTTGTGACCATTGCGCCGGTCGCGGGCGACGGCGACCGCTTCATGATCGACCGCGATGTAGTTCAGCCCATGGCTGGTCAGCAGAGAGCAGACGACTTTCCCGACGCGGCCGTAGCCGACCACGATGGCCTGCGCCCGGTCGCCGGGCGGCCGCACCGCGAGTTCGGGATCGGGCGTGCGCTCGCTCCTCAGCTTCGCGGCCAATCGCTGTGCGAGCATGTTCAAGAGAGGTGTCAACGCCATCGTCACGGCGGTGACGGCAACGGCGAACCCCGATACGCGCGGCTCGATCAAGCCGGCGGCCGCTGCCATTCCGATGCTGACGAACGCGAATTCGCCGACGGGCCCGAGCAGGAAGCCGATCTCGATCGCGGCCGGCCACGACAGCCTGAAGAGGCGGGCAAGCAGGATGAGCACTATCGCCTTGCCGGCGAGAATGCCGAGCACGGCGGCGAGCAGCCAGCCGGGCTCGCGCATGAACACCCTGAAATCGATGGCCATGCCGACGGTGAAGAAGAAGATGCCGAGCAGCAAGCCCTTGAACGGCTCGACCGTGGCTTCGATGGCCTTGCCATACTCCGTTTCCGCCAGCATCAGCCCCGCAACGAAGGCGCCGAGCGCCATCGACAGCCCGGCCTGGTGCGCGGCAAGCCCCGCGCCGACGATGACGAACAAGGTCGCGGCGACGAACAGCTCCGTCGAATGGGTGCCCGCGACCATCTGGAAGAGCGGGCGCATCAGCAGCCGTCCGACCAGAATGAGAAAAGCGACCGCCAAGACCGCCTTCAGGATCGCGCTGGAGATATGCGTCAACAGGGAGCCGCCACCGCCTGCGCCGAGCACCGCGACGAACACCAGGATGGGAACCACGGCAAGGTCCTGGGCCAGCAGCACCGCGAAGCTGGCGCGCCCGGCCGTGGTCGCAAGCCGCTTCTCGCTCGACAGAAGCTCCAGCACGATCGCCGTCGAGGACAGCGCAAGGCTGGCGCCGAGGATGACGGCGGTGTCGGAGCTCTGCCCGAAGAAAAGCGCCGCGGCCGAGATCGCCGCGGACGTCGCCAGCACCTGCAGGCCGCCGAGCCCGAACACCAGGCGCCGCATCGTGACGAGCCGCCGGAAGGATAATTCGAGCCCGATCAGGAAGAGCAGGAACACGATGCCGAGATTGGCGATGCCCTCGACGTTCTGCGCGTCCGTCACCGTGAACCAGTACAGGAACGGGATGTCGCGAACCAGCGAGCCCAGGCCGAGCGGACCGAGAATGGCGCCGGCGCCGAGATAGCCCAGCACGGGATTGATGCCCCAATGGCGGACCATGGGCACCACGACGCCGGCGGTCCCGAGGACCACCAACGCGTCGCTATAGGCGTTGATGTTGATATTTGTGGTCACGAGGCCTTCACGTGTCGGCGCCTGCCAATAGCGGCAGCGCCCTCCACGGTCGATAGCACACGGCGCCGCAGCTCCCTATCCGACCCCGACCACCATCCCACGGACCGAATTCGTCTTCAGCTCGCCCAATTGTCCCGAAACTCGGGGAACAGCGTCAGGCCTCCGCAGGCATAGAGGGTCTGCCCGGTGATGTAGCTCGCATCGTCCGAGGCGAGGAAGGCGAACACGGCGGCGATCTCCTCCGGCGTGCCGACGCGTCCCATGGGAATGTGAGAGGTGACGACGCCGCGTTTCTCGGGATCGCCGGTCCAGGCCTCGTTGATCGGCGTGTCGATCGCGCCGGGACCCACGGCATTGACGCGAATCCCGCGGCCGGCGAACTCCAGCGCCAGCGTGCGCGTCAGATTGGCCATGCCGCCCTTGCTGATCGAATAAGCGAGATAGCCGGGCTTGGGAATGATCTGATGGACGCTGGAGCAGTTGATGATGCTGCCGCCTCCACCGTGCTTGACGAAATGCGCGAGCGCCTTCTGCGCGCAGAGCACGGCGCCGTTGAGATTGACGTCGATGATGCGGCGATAGGTGTCGACGTCGAGCGCATCGCTCGGCGATTCCTTCTGGAAGCCGGCGTTGTTGACCAGACAGTCGAGGCGCTTGAAGCGCGACAGGACCGTCTCGAACATCGCGGCGATGTCCTGCTCGTTGCCGACATTGGCCTTGACGATGCAATGATCGGGCTCGCCGTGACCGCGATCGCGCGAAGCGGCCTGCGCGAGCGCGCGCGTCTCCTCGGCCCGCTCCTCGTGCTCGAAATAATTGATGGCGACGGTCGCCCCTTCCTGAGCAAGCCGGACGGCAACCGCCCGACCAATGCCTTGTGAGGCGCCGGTCACCAGCGCGTATTGGCCGACGAGGCGCGAGGGAAAGGAGCGTGAGCGTTCGGTTTGCGGCATGTGTTCTCTCCAGATGCATCATCATGAATGGAACCAGCCTTTTGTTCCATGCCTCAGCGCATCGCTGGGATTCATTCCGCGCGGCGCGCGAGTGGCGAGGTCAGGATCTGATAGAGGATGATCGCGCCGAAGGTTGCCGTGCCGATCCCGCCGATAGTGAACGCACCGAATTTGAGCGTGAGGTCGCCCGCGCCCGCGGTCAACGCCACGGCGGCGGTGATCAGGTTTGCGGGATTTGCAAAGTCGACCTTGTTCTCGACCCAGATCCTGCCCGCCATCGCCGCGATCAATCCGAACAGCACGATCGAGAGGCCGCCGATGACGGGCCCGGGAATCGACAGGATCAGCGCGCCGAATTTCGGCGAGAATCCGAGCAGGATCGATACCGTGGCGGCGAAGGCAAACAACAAGGTGGAATAAACCTTCGTCGCCGCCATAACACCGATATTCTCGGCATAGGTGGTGACGCCGGTGCCGCCGCCGCAGGCTGCGACGATGGTCGCCAGGCTGTCGGCGAACAAAGCGCGGCCGAGATAGGCATCGAGGCTGCGGCCGGTCATGGCGCCGACAGCCTTGATGTGACCGAGGTTCTCGGCGACGAGGATGACCGCGACCGGCGCAATCAGGAAGATCGCGTCGGCCTTGAAGGTCGGCGTGGTGAAATTCGGCAGCCCGAACCACGGCGCGGCCGAAAGCTGGGTGAAGTCGATCGGCTTGCCGAAGCCGAGACCATTCGCGAACAGCACATACAAGAGATATCCGCCGATTGCGCCGAGGATGATCGGCAGCCTGCGCCACAGGCCTGGAGCCGCCACGGCAACAACGCCGATGATCAGAACGGTCGCGAGCCCGATTGCCGTGTCGAACGCATTGGCGCTCACCGCCTTCACCGCCACGGGCGCGAGGTTGAGGCCGATCGCGGCGACCACGGCACCGGTGACGGCCGGCGGCAGCAGCCGCTCGACCCAGCCGACCCCCGACCACATCACGATCAGCGCGATCACGCCGTACAGCACCCCGGCGCCGACGATGCCGCCGAGCGCAACCGACAGATTCGGGTTCGACCCCTGCCCGGCATAGCCGGTGGCGGCAATGACGACCGCGATGAACGCGAAGCTCGAGCCGAGATAGCTCGGCACCCGTCCGGCGACGATGACGAAGAAGATCAGCGTGCCGATGCCGGAGAACAGGACCGCGACATTGGGATCGAACCCCATCAGCAACGGCGCGATGATGGTCGATCCCGACATCGCGACGCAATGCTGGAGACCGGACACCGCGGTCTGCCCCCAGGACAACCGCTCCTCCGGCATGATCACGCCCGAGGTCTTGAGTTTCCAACGCGGAAAATAGCCTTGCGGTTGCCGGTCGGAGTCGGTTGCAGTCGCCATGTTCCCCCCAATTGCGGTGCAGCGATCGATCGTCGTGCGATCCGACAAAAATGTGATTGTCACTTCTGCGGTGACCGTCACATGGTGCAGGCCATGCAATATCCAAATCCTGCACGATCCAAATCCTGCACGATCAATGCGTTCCGGGGCATAGTCTATGACACAAGTCGCGATCCAGCCAGCCATCCAGCGCCGGCATCAGCCCTGGTACAAGATCCTCTATGTGCAGGTCCTGATCGCGATCGCGCTCGGCGTGCTCATCGGCTATCTGTATCCCGATCTCGGCAAGGCGCTGAAGCCGCTCGGCGACGGCTTCATCGCGCTGATCAAGATGATGATCGCGCCTGTCATCTTCTGCACCGTGGTGCACGGCATCTCCTCGATGGGCGACCTCAAGCGCGTCGGCCGGGTCGGGCTGAAGTCGCTGATTTATTTCGAGACGGTCTCGACCATTGCGCTCGCCGTCGGCCTGCTGGTCGGCGAGGTTCTGCAGCCCGGGCACGGCTTCAACATCGACCCCGCCACGATCGATCCGAAATCGGTGGCGTCCTACGTCACCAAGGCCCATGAAGACGGCATCGTCGCCCATCTGATGGCGATCATTCCGGACAGCTATGTCGGCGCGATCGCCCGCGGCGACCTGTTGCAGGTGCTGCTGATCTCGATCCTCTCGGGCTTCGCCATCGCCTTTCTCGGCAAGGCCGGGGAACCCATTGCGGACGCGATCGACAAGGCCGCGAAGATGTTCTTCGGCATCATCCGCATCATCGTGCGCGTCGCGCCGATCGGCGCGTTCGGCGCGATGGCGTTCACCGTCGGCGCCTACGGCCTCGGCTCGCTGCTCAACCTCGCCGCCCTGATCGGCACGTTCTATCTCACCAGCATGCTGTTCGTGCTGATCGTGCTGGGCGCGATCGCCCGGCTCGCCGGCTTCTCGATCCTGCGCTTCATCGCTTACATCAAGGACGAGCTTTTGATCGTGCTCGGCACTTCGTCCTCCGAGACGGTGCTGCCGCAGATGATCCAGAAGATGGAGCATCTCGGCGCCTCGCGCTCGGTGGTGGGCCTCGTGATCCCGACCGGCTACAGCTTCAACCTCGACGGCACCAACATCTACATGACGCTGGCGACGCTGTTCCTGGCGCAGGCGACCAACACCCATCTGACCATCTGGCAGGAGCTCGGCATTTTGGGCATCGCCATGATCACCTCGAAAGGCGCTTCCGGCGTCACCGGGGCCGGCTTCATCACGCTCGCCGCGACGCTCTCGATCGTGCCTGACATCCCGATCCAGTCGATCGCGATCCTGGTCGGCATCGACAAGTTCATGAGCGAGTGCCGCGCCCTGACCAATCTGATCGGCAACGGCGTTGCCTGCGTCGTGATCAGCATCTCCGAAGGCGAGCTCGATCGCGAGGCGCTGCACCAGACCATGGCCCATCCGCTTGAGATCGGCGAAGCGCTGGAGCCTGGTGGAAGCACGGCCTCATAGGCTGGCGCACGGTGAAGCCCCAGGTTCCGACGCGGTAGTTTCCCGGAGTAGTAAAATGATGCGGCAGGCGTCACAACAATCGGGTTGGGATCACGAAATTGATACTCATTTTTTCCACCCGACGCGCTGGGGGCAGGGCGTCGGGTTTTTGAAAATCACTTGAGAATAACGCGCCGAAATTGGCGCGGCGCGGCCGAGCCGCTCCGCCATGCGAAAGGCCTTTACCCTTTCAGCGCCGTGACCACCACTTCGATCAGCGCGCTGCCGCCGAGATCGGCGACACCGACCGTGGCACGGGTCGGCAGATCGTCGCCGAAGAACTCGGTCCAGGCCGCGTCCATCTCCTTTTTCTTGGACAGATCCGTGACGAAGATCGAGGCGCTGACGATTCGGCTCTTGTCGGTGCCGACTTCCTTCAGATAGCCGGCGATCTTGCCGAGGATGTTGCGGGTCTGCTCGCCCATCGACACTGAAGTGTCGTCGGCGATGGTGCCGCCGAGGAAGACGAAGCCGTTGGCCTCGACGGCGCGATGCATGATGGGCGTGCGGATGCTGCGGGTGATGCTCATAATGTCCTCAATGGTTAGAGCGTGGTGGGATGAAAGCGGTCGATGCCGAGATCGCTGATGCGGGTCTGGCTGCCGCCATTGACGATCAGCTCCGCCATCACGGCGCCGGCGCCGGGGCCGAGCTGGAAGCCGTGCAGCGAGAAGCCGAACTGGTGATAGAGCCCCTTGTGACGGCTGCTCGGGCCGAACACGGGAATGTCGTCCTTCATCTTGGCCTCGATGCCGGCCCAGGCGCGGACGATGGTCGCGTTGCGCATTACCGGGAACAGCTCGAACACGGTCTGCGCGCTGGTCGCAAGGCTCTTCCAGTCCAGCACCGTCTCGTTGCGGTCCTGATAGGGCCTCGCCAGATGGCCGCCGCCGATCAGCACCGTGCCGTTCTTGAACTGTTTGAAGGAGAGCTTTCGCCCGCGCAGGATCACGACGGGATCGATGAAGTGCGGCACGCGCGAGGTGATCATCAGCATCGGCGCCACGGTCTCGACCGGCACGGGCTCGCCGAGATCAGCCGCGATCTTGCCGGCCCAGGCGCCGGCGGCATTGACCAGCACCGGCGCGGCAAAGGTTTCAGGGCCGACGTCGACATGCCAGAGGCCATCGCTGAAGCGGATGTTGCCGGCGGCCAGGCCTTCGCGCACGGTCGCGCCCAGCTGCTCGGCCTTGCGGCGAAACGCCGTCGTCGTCTGCGCCGGATTGGCAGCGCCGTCGCGGCGCGACACCACGCCGCCGGGACAGGTCTCGGCCACCGCAGGGACCAGCCGGCGCAGCTCAGTCGCGTCGATCAGCTCCTCATGGGTGAAGCCGAGCGCATTGAGCTCGGCGACGCGCGCGCGGCAGACCGCGAGCTCCTCCTCGTTCTCCGCGACCAGCACCTGGCCATAGCTCTCGAAACTGCAATCGTCGTCGAGGAGATCCGAAATCCTCTCCCAGATCCCCATCGAGCGGATCGAAAGCGGAATTTCGGGGATATGCCGCGCGAGCTGGCGCACGCCGCCTGCGTTGACGCCGGAGGCGTGGCGGCCGGCGTAGTCCTTCTCGATCAGCACCGGCTTCAGGCCGGCAAGGCACAGATGCAGCGTGGTCGAGCACCCGTGGATGCCGCCGCCAATGACGATCGCATCCACATTCACAGTCATCCGCGGACCACGGCCTTGACGTCGGCTTCGCTCTTCGGAACGGCGGCGAGCTCGGCCAGCGTGATCGGCTTCACCGGTGCGCGCAGCCGGTAGTAACCGATCTCCTGCGGAGTCTTGCCGCGCGCCTGCGCCATCAACTCGGTGACGGTGAGGCCGCAGAGCCGGCCCTGGCACGGGCCCATGCCGGTGCGGCGATAGGCCTTGAGCTGGTTCGGCCCGGTCGCACCGATCGCGACGGAATCGAGCACGTCCTTGGCTGTCACCTCCTCGCAGCGACAGACGATGGTGTCGCCGGAGGGAATCCGGAACTGCGCCGCCGGGCGGAACAGCGTATCGAGGAAGATACGGCCGCGCTCGGCCTTGGCGAGATCGGAACGAAGCGCCGCCATTGATGCAAGCTTCGCAGCAGAAGCGGGGGCCAGCGCTTCGACCGCCGCACGCGCGGCGATGCGGCCGCGCACAACGGCGGCGTTGGCGCCCCCAATGCCCGCACCATCGCCGGCAATGGCGATGCCCGCGACCGATGAATTGCCGCTCGCGTCGAGCACCGGCGACCAGCACAGCTGCAGATCATCCCAGCGGTGCTCGATGCCGGCGGACATCGCGAGATTGACGTTGGGCACCACGCCCTGGTGCAGCAAGAGCAGATCGGCGGCAATGGTCTCGCGCTTGCCGCCCGCGACATAGCTCACGCTCGCGAGCTGGCCGTCGCCGGCCGCCGCAAGCTCGGTGACGCCGGAGACGACCTGCACCTTCGCCTTCACCTCGCGCATCATGGCGAGGCCCTTGGCGAAATAGGGCGAGGTCAGGAAGGCGAAGGCGTGCGGCAGTGCGGCGAAGTAGTTGCCGCGCTCGGTGGTATCGAGGATGCGGTCGATGCGGCCGCCGAGGCGCAATATCTGCGCGGCGAGCAGCCAGAGCAGCGGACCCTGCCCCGCGATCACCGTGCGGCCGTCGGGCACGAGTGCCGAGGATTTCAGCATGGTCTGCGCCGCGCCGGCGGTCATCACGCCCGGCAAGGTCCAGCCCGGGATCGGAAATGGCCGCTCCAGCGCACCGGTCGCGAGGATCACGCGCCTTGCCTTGATGAAGGCGGAGGCGCCGCCGATCGACACCGCGATGTCGAGATTGCGATCGAGGCTCCAGACGGTTGCGCGATGGATCACTTCGGTGCTGCCAGCGCGCAACGACTGCACGAGATCGGCACCGATCCAATAGTCCTCGCCGAGCTGCTTGCGATCCGTGACCGGCGTCGAGGCGATGGCGCGAAACACCTGCCCGCCGGGACCGGCATTCTCATCGAGCAGCAGCGTCGCGAGGCCGGCTTCGGCGGCGGTCGCGGCGGCGGCGAGGCCGGCAGGTCCCGCGCCGATCACCACGACGTCGTAATCTTCGCGCTTGGGAGCCACGCTCATCGTCCGATCTCCCGCTTGCCCTTCTGGATTTCGACCTGCATGCCCTCGGCGACGGGCACGAGACAGCCCTGGCGGTTGCCGACGCCGTCGATGGTGACAAGACAGTCGAAGCACACGCCCATCATGCAATAGGGCAGCCGCGGCGCGCCGCTGACCGCCGTCGAGCGCCGCGCGTCGACGCCGGAGGCCAGCAGCGCGGCGGAGACGGTGTCGCCCTGGCGCGCCGCGACGGACACGCCGTCGACGAAGATCTGGACCTTCGGTCGCTTGTCCTGTTCGGATCGTCTAAACATCTTGGCTTCCTCAAAATCTCTAATAGCCGCTGTTGTTCGGCGCGCCGGCGCCGCCAAAGCGGCTGGCGGAGAACGCGCCGACCAGCTCGGGCTCGAGCGCGCCTTGCGCCACCATGCGCGCGATCTCGAAGGCGTGGTTGGACGCGAGCGTCACGCCGGAATGGCAGCAGGCGACGAAGGCGCCGGGATGCGTCTCCGACTGGTCGTAGATCGGAAAGCCGTCCTGCGGCATGACGCGGATGCCGGCCCAGCTTCGGACGACGTTGAGCCGCGACAGATGCGGGAACATGCGCTGCGCGCGATCGGTCATCACGGCGCTGATCGAATGCTTCAGCGCGCGGTCGTCGAGTTCGTCCTCCTTGCTGTCGCCGATCATCACCGTGCCCTCGTCGGTCTGGCGGATCGTGGTCAAGGGATGCGGCAGGAACGGCATGGTGCGCTCGGTCACCACGATCTGGCCGCGGGTCGGGCCCATCGGTGCATGGAGGCCGACCATCGGCGCCAGCGTCTGGTTGGCATTGCCGGCAGCGAGAACGATCTTGGCGGCACGCAGCTCGCCCTTCGGCGTGGTCAGGCGGAATTCGCCGCCGCTCTTGCTGATCGCGGAGACCGGGCGTTCCGGAAGATAGTCGATGCCGAACGCCTTGAAGCCGGTGTGGAAGGCGCGGAACGTACGCAGCGAATTGACGTGGCCGTCGAGCGGACAATAGCTGCCGCCGGAGACTTCCGGCCCGATCAGCGGCAGCGACTTCTTCACCTCGGATGCGGAGAGCATCTCCATCTTGTAGTCGGCCGCGCCGACCTGGTTGTGCATGCGCTTGACCAGCTCGGTGCGCTGGCCGAATTCGTCATCGCCGAGCGTGAGATGGAAGCCGCCGTTCTGTTGCAGCGACACATCGAGCCCGGTCTGCTGCTTCAGCTCGGACGCCAACCGGCCCCATGCCTGCGAGGCCTGCACGGTCCACACCGTATAGGCGGGCATGCCGAGCCCCTTGCTCTGCACCCAGACCAGCGCAAAGTTCGCGCGCGAGGCGCGCTTGGTGATGTCGCCTTCATCGAGCACGGCCACCTTCTTGCCGAGCCGGCCGAGGCCCCAGGCAATGGCGGAGCCGAGCAATCCGCCGCCGACAACGGCGACGTCGTAATCCGTTCGCATAGGTTCTCCTATCGCCCTGTGTCGCCGCCCTTGCCGGCGAGCACGCGGTCGAGCCCGTAGAAGCGGTCGAGCAGAATGAGGGCGCTCATGGTGATCGCGATCACGCAGGCCGAGACCGACGTCACCAGCGGATCGATGTTGTCCTGGATATAAAGGAACATGCGCACCGGCAACGTTTCGGTGCCGGGCGCGGCGAGGAAGACGGTCATGGTGAGATCGTCGAAGGACTGGATGAAGGCGAGCGCCCAGCCGCTGATGACGCCGGGCAGGATCAGCGGCAGCGTGACGCGGCGGAACAGCGTCCAGCCGCCGGCGCCGAGCGAGACCGCGGCCATCTCCACCGTGCGATCCATGCCCGTCGCCGCCGCCAGCGTCAGCCGCAGCGCGAACGGAAACACGATGATGACATGCGCGATGATCAGCGCGGCAAAGCTGCCGCCGAGGCCGGCAGATGTGAAGAAGCGCAGGAAGGCGATGCCGAGCACGACATGCGGGATCATCAGCGGCGACAGGAACAGCGCCGCCAGCGCGTCACGGCCGCGGAAGCGATAACGCGCGATCGCCAGTGCCGCCGGCACCGCGAACAACAGCGCCACGAACGAGGACAGCGCGCCAAGGCCGAGGCTCACCCAGAAGGCGTGGATGAACTCCGGGTAGTTCGCAATCGTCCTGAACCAGCGCAGCGAAAACCCGTTGGTCGGCAACGACAGAAAACCTTCGGGCGTGAAGGCGACCAGGCAGACCACCAGGATCGGCGCCACCATGACGATGACGAAGATGGTGTGGAAGATCAGCGCGAGCGGGCCGTTCCGTCTCATCGGAACACCTCCGCATAGCGGCGTTCGATCAGCGCGTTGCTGCCGACGACGATCAGGACCAGCGCGACCAGCAGGAGCGTCGCGACCGCGGCACCGAGCGGCCAGTTGAGGGTGTTGAGGAACTCGTCATAGGCGAGCGTCGCCGCGACCTTGAGCCGGCGGCCGCCGATGATCGCGGGCGTCGCGAAGGCGCTGGCCGAGAGCGAGAACACGATGATGGCGCCCGACAGCACGCCCGGCATGATCTGCGGCATGATGATGCGGCGGATGATGGTGACGGGCCCCGCGCCGAGCGACATCGCGGCATTCTCGATCTGCGGATCGAGCCGCTGCAGCGCCGCCCACACCGACAGCACCATGAACGGCATCATGACATGCGCGAGCGCGATCACCATGCCGGTTTCGGTGAACATGAAGGGAATGGGCGAGCGGATGACGCCGGCCGACATCAGGAGCTTGTTGACGAGGCCGTTGTTGCCGCCGAACAGCAGCGCCCAGCCGAGCGTGCGCGCCACCACGGAGATCAGCAGCGGCCCGAGAATGACCAGCAGGAAAAAGCTCTTCCAGCGGCCGTCCATGCGGTTGAGGATGTAGGCCTCGGGCGCGCCGAGCAGGGCGGTGAGCAGCGTGGTCAGAATCGCGATCCGAAACGTCCGCCAGAACATCTCGGCGTAATAGGGATCGGTCGCGATCTCGTGCCAGTTCTTGAGGATGAAGACCGGCTCGATGCCCTTGTACTGGCCCCAATCGTGGAACGACAGCATCACCGTCATCGCCAACGGAATCAGCAGCACGCCGACGAACAGCATCAAGGCGGGCGCGGTCAGCGCCCACGGTGCACGTGCACTGCGCTCCTCGGCGGCCATGCTCATGCGCCGGCCCTCGCACGCACGCTCATGTCTTGGGGATGCCAGGTGAGGCGAACCGCCTCGCCTTCGGCCGGCTGCGCCGTGCCGTCATTCTGGCGGATCACGATCGCCGGGCCGCATTCGCTGTCGCACTGGAACAGCCAGTGATTACCCTGGAAGATGCGGGTGACGATTTTTGCATGGAGACCGGCATCGCCGAAGCCGATGCGCTCGGGGCGAATGCTGACCGTGACGGGGCCGCTGAGCCCGGCCGGCGCCGGTGCGCTCCAGGAGCCTGCTACGAGTTGCGCTGGCGTCGCGGTCCGGTCGATCGTTCCGGCAAAATCGTTGGTCTTGCCGAGGAACTGCGAGACGAAGGCCGAGGCCGGCTTCTCATAGGTTTCCTGCGGCGTGCCGATCTGCTCGATCTTGCCCTGGCTCATCACCACGATGCGATCCGACAGCGACATCGCCTCGTTCTGGTCGTGGGTGACGAGGATGGTGGTGGTGCCGATGGTGCGCTGGATCTGGCGCAGCTCGATCTGCATCTCTTCGCGCAGCTTGGCGTCGAGATTCGACAGCGGCTCGTCGAGCAGGAGCACGCTCGGCTTGATCACCAGCGCGCGCGCCAGCGCCACGCGCTGCTGCTGGCCGCCGGACATGCGACGCGGATGGCGGTCCTCGAAGCCGGCAAGACCGACCATGGCCAGCGCGGCGCGCACGCGTTCGGCTTTTTCAGCGCGCGCCACGCCACGCATTTCGAGGCCGAAGGCGACGTTTTCCGCCGCGGTCATGTGCGGGAACAGCGCATAGCTCTGGAATACGATGCCGAGGCCGCGCTTGGCCGGATGGATCGCGGTGAGGTCCTTGCCCTCCAGGCGAATCGCGCCGCGTGAGGGATCGAGGAAGCCCGCGATCATCTGCAACGTCGTGGTCTTGCCGCAGCCGGAGGGGCCGAGGAAGGAGATGAATTCCCCCTTCCCCACCGACAGGCTGAAGTCGTCGACCACGGTCTGCGCGCCGAACTGCTTTGCGACCCGGTCGAGCTCGAGATAGGCCATGCGCTGTCTCCGCGAACGCTCAGATCAGCGCTCGACCTCGCGATTCCAGCGCTTGGTCCACTCCTCGCGCTTCTCGTTGATCACGGTCCAGTCCGGATTGTAGAGCTTCGCCGCGCGCTCGCCGATCGGCGCCATCTTGCCGAGCTCGGGCGGGATCACCAGCGATTTCAGCACCGGGCCGTAGCCGTAATCCTTCAGCATCACGAGCTGAATCTTGGGCTCGAGCAGCATCTTGACGAAGCTCGAGGCCAGCGGCGAGGCGTTCGGCTTGCTGATCGGGCACGCGGTGGTCAGCAGCGTCGCCGCGCCTTCCTTGGGATAGACGAAGTCGACGGGGAAGCCGGTGTTGGCAAAGCTCTGCACGCGGCCGGTGCCCCACACCGCGATCACGGCCTGGCCGGACTGGAACAGCTCGGTCATCTTGCCCGGCGACGGCTCGTAGGCGAGCACGTTCGGATTGATCTGTTCCTTGAAAATCTTGAAGCCGGAATCGACATTGGTCTCGCCGCCGCCATTCATCTTCGACAGCATCACCAGGGCTTCGAGACCGTAGGTGTTGTTGATCGGCGGGATCACCAGCTGCTTGGCGTATTTGGTGTCCTTCAGGTCGTTCCAGGAGGTCGGCGGCGCCCAGCCTTTCTCCTTGAACACCTTGGTGTTGTACATCAACCCGGTCGCGACGATGCCGATGGCGACGGCGCGATCGTCCTTGAAGCGCGCGGTGTCGTAGAGATCGGCGGGCAGGCCGTCGAGCTTGCCGCAGAAGCCGAGCTGGATCGCCTGGTACATCGGGCCGTCATCGACGATGGCGACGTCGATCTGCTGGTTGCCCTTCTGCGCCTGGAGTTTCGCCAGCGTGTCGGTGGAATTGCCGGCGACGTATTCGACCTTGACGCCGTTCTCCTTCTCGAAGGCCGGGATCACCTCGTCGCGGATCGTCTTCTCGAACGAGCCGCCATAGCCGGCGACGTAGAGCGTCTTTTGCTGGGCCGAGACGGCTGACGGGGCGGCGATGAACGCTGCGATGCTGACCGCGGTCAGAAGGCGAAAAGTTGTCATGTGGACCGATCTCCATACCGGAATGAGGTGACGTGCCGACAAATCTCCGGCTGAGGCGCCTTCCGCATTTCCTTCCGCGCAAAAACCTCTCCGATTCAGGGCTCCGGCCCCTGTTCGGCGGGTTTTGGCGCGATTCGGAGGTTTGTACCCCTCCAATCTGCCGAAAAAGCGGGCTGGCTTCAGCTCTGATGAAAAAGATCGCAGACCTATACTTCCATCGTCCAATGAATAATGGCACGATCTGCATGCCGAAATGTTATGAATGGAATTCGAGATGGCGCGGATCAATTCGCGGCAGGTGGAAGCCTTCCGCGCGACGATGCTCACCGGCAGCGTCACCGAGGCAGCGAAGCTGATGGTGGTGACGCAGCCCGCGGTCAGCCGGTTGCTGCGCGACTTCCAGGCGCTGCTGAAGATGGAGCTGTTCGAGCGGCGCGGCACCGGCCTGGTGCCGACTGCCGCGGCGATGGCGCTCTATACCGAGGTCGAGCGCTCCTTCGTCGGCCTCGAACGCATCACGGCGGCCGCCGAGGAAATCCGCGGGCGCCGCACCGGCTCGCTGCGCATCGCCGCCTTGCCGGCGCTGGCGAACGGCTATCTGCCGCGCCTGGCCGGGCACTTCCTGAAAGAACGGCCCAACCTCAACCTCGCCTTCTTCGGCGTGATCTCGCCGATCGTGGTCGATTGGGTGCTGAACAACCAGTGCGACATCGGCTTTGCCGAGGTGCCGATCGCCCATTCCGGCCTGCCGAGCCTGCGACTGCCGGCGCCCGCGCGCGTCGCGGTGCTGCCGACGGGCCATCGCCTCGCGGAAAAGGAGGTGCTGGAGCCGCGCGATTTCGAGGGCGAGACGTTCATCTCGCTGTCGGCGGGATCATCGAGCCGGCACCTCGTCGACCAGGTCTTCCATCGCCACGAGGTGCGCCGCGTGCTCCGGGTCGAGACCACGTTGTCGGAAATCATGTGCGGCATGGTGTCGTCAGGGCTCGGCGTCGCGATCTGCGATCCCTTTACCGCGCGGGAATTTTCCACCCGCGGCGTGGTCGCGCGGCGCTTCCTGCCGCGCATCGACTTCGAATTCTCCGCCGTCTTCCCGGCGCAGCGCAGTCCTTCACCGGTGGCGCTGGATCTGGTGGAGACGATGCGCAAGGCGCTCGCCGAACTCGAGCAGGAATCCACACGGGATTTTGCGCCCGGCTGACTTGGCCGCCCAACGATTCCTGCTGTATCCTTGGCATCTCCGCAAGGCAGCACATGGCACGCATCACCATCATCGAGACCGGGCTCGTTCCTCAAAAACACCGCGAGCGTCACGGCTCGTTTCCCGACATGTTCGAGCGCATGGTCCGCGCCGAGGATCCTGAAGTCACCGTGGATGTGATCAGCATCCCGAATGGCGATGCGCTTCCCGATCCGCGCGAGCTCGAAGCCGTGCTGATCACCGGCGCCGCTGCCGGCGTCTATGACGGGCTCGACTGGATCGCGCCGCTGGAAGATTTCGTGCGCACCGCCTACGCCAACAAGACGCCGATGGTCGGCGTCTGCTTCGGCCATCAGCTGATCGCGCAGGCGCTCGGCGGCACCGTGCGCAAGTCGGACAAAGGCTGGGGCATCGGCCGGCACGTCTATCAGGTGCTGCCGGAGAACGGCGTCATTGCCGGCGAGGACGTCGCAATCGCCGCCTCGCATCAGGATCAGGTGATCGAGCCGCCCAACGACGCGCTGACGATTCTCTCGTCGGAGTTCACCCCGCATGCCGGCCTGCTTTACGCCAACGGCACCACGCTGACCGTGCAGCCGCACCCGGAGTTCGATGTGGATTTCGCGCAAGTGTGCTGCGACCTGCGCGACGGCAAGGCGCCGGACGACGTCGTCGCGACGGCAAGGGCGTCGCTGGCGGAGCCGATGGACAATGCGAAACTGGGTGGGGCGATTACAAGGTTCTTGGCGCGGCGCGCCTAGTTGGCGGCACGCTCCCCGTCCCTTCTCCCCTTGTGGGAGAAGGTGGCGCGAAGCGCCGGATGAGGGGTTCTATCAGCTCGCTGGACTTCTCGTGAGGATAGAGACCCCTCACCCGCCGAGCTTCGCTCGGCGCCCTCTCCCACAAGGAGAAGGGTGATGCAGCGTCGCCCGCGGAATATCAGAACGGATCGCGTCCCAATCCCGGCACATCGGCCGGCCGCGGCCCTGGCGCCGCCCAGTGAAAGCGGCGATCCTTCTCGGCGATCGCGATGTCGTTGATCGAGGCCTCGCGGCGCTTCATCAGGCCGTGCTCGTCGAACTCCCATTGCTCGTTGCCATAGGAGCGATACCACTGGCCTTTGCCATCGTGCCACTCGTACTGAAAGCGCACGGCGATGCGGTTCTCGTCGAAGGCCCAGAGATCCTTGATCAGGCGATAATCCTGCTCCTTCTCCCATTTGCGGGTGAGGAACGCGACGATGGCGTCGCGGCCCTCAAGCACTTCCGAACGATTGCGCCAGCGGCTGTCCTCGGTATAGGCCAGCGAGACGCGCACCGGATCGCGCGAATTCCAGGCGTCCTCGGCCATGCGCGCCTTTTGCGCGGCGGTCTCACGGGTGAAGGGCGGAAGCGGCGGGCGCGACATGATGGCCTCATCGGTTGGTTGGGGCCGCAATCTATCGCTGCGCAAGGCGGAGTCGAGTGGCGATTCCCTATCGGCCGATCACGAAATCACATCAGCCTTCATCAGCGTGCGGATCGATTTGGGGATCGGCTGGGCGCGGCCGCCGCTGATGAAGGCGACGCGGACCTCGGCTTTCACCAGCACGTCCTCGCCGCGCCGCACCTCCTGCGCCAGCATGATCGAGGCGCCCTTCACGGCGACGGGCCACGTGACGACGTCGAGCACGTCGTCCATCCGCGCGGGCTTGAGGAAATCCAGATGCATCGAGCGCACCACGAATGCAAAGCCCGCACCTTCCGTCTCCACCTGGTCGAACAGCGCCTGCTGCTCGGCGCCCATCAAGCGCAGATGATTGGTGCGTCCGCGCTCCATATAGCGCAGATAGTTGGCGTGGTAGACGATGCCCGAGAAATCCGTGTCCTCGTAATAGACGCGGACCTGCATGTGGTGGCGGCCGTCACGGATCTCGCCGTCGAGATGGGCAGTCACGTCGCGAGCCTCTTTGCTTGTCGATATCAGCCCGTTTTGCGCAAAAACCGCCGCCCGCGCAAGCGGGTCAGGACACAACCGACATGGCTCGCCCCAGCGTTACCTCGACAATCTCGGGCGGCACGCCGACGCGGACCGGCATGATGCTGCAACCGAGGCCACCGGAGACGATGAGATCGCATTTCAGGCGGAAATGGCCGTAGGCGAGCCGCAGGCCGTTCTTGGGCGACACGGCCGGCGACCAGCCGAGCAGGCGGACCTGGCCGCCATGGGTGTGGCCGGACAGTTGGAGCGCGACGCGCGCGGGCACCAGCGGCGCGATGTTGGGTTCATGCGCGAGCAGGATGACCGGCGCATCGTCGGTGATCTTCGCCAGCGTACCCGCGAGATCGTCGGCGCCGAAGCGCCCGGTGCTGCGAAAGCGCCGCGCCGGCAGGAAGGCGAGCTGATCGCCGAGCCCGGCGAGCCAGAACGGGCGGCCGTCCTTGGTGAGGCGCACCGCGTCGTTCTCGTAGACGGGGATGCCGGCCGCCTCCAGCGCCCGATGCGCGATGGTCGGCCCGTGTCCCGCCCGCTGCACGGTCTTGTCGTCCCAATAATCGTGATTGCCCATCACGGCATGGACGCCGAGCGGCGCCTTCAGGCCAGCCAGCACCCGCGCCCATTCGCGCGACGGGATGAACCGCGTGACGTGATGGAGGCCGGCGACGTAGTCGCCGAGCAGCACGATGAGATCGGGGTTCAGCGCGTTGGTGCGTTCGACGATGCCCTCGATCCGCGCCAGCGACATCCAGGGATCGCAGGCGTGGATGTCGGCGATGGCGGCGATCTTCAAGGGGAAATCCGTCGGCCACTGCCGTGGCTTCGGATGATAGCGAGTGACCCGAAGCCGCAGCACCGGCTCGACGCCGACGCCGTAGGCGGCGGTCGAGATGCCGAGGGCGGACAGGCCGCCGATGGACCGAATGAAATGACGGCGCGTGATCATGGAAACCCGCTTCTGCTGTGGGGATCTCGATGAGATCGGATTGGAGCGGAATTGGGGTACGCTCGTGCAGATCGTCTGCACGAGATGAACGGAAATTCATGAAAGGAGCGCGCTCGCGTGCGCGCAGATCAGTCGTCGCTCTCGTCCGTGCCGAACAGGCCGAATTGCGCCGCCGCATCGCGCGAGGGCTCGGCGATACCGAGATGACGGAAAGCGTGCGAGGTCAGCAGGCGGCCGCGCGGGGTGCGCTGCAGGTAGCCGCACTGGATCAGATAGGGCTCGATGATGTCCTCGATCGCATCGCGCGGTTCGGACAGTGCCGCGGCCATGGTCTCGACGCCGACCGGGCCGCCGCCATAGTTCATCGCAATGGTCGTGAGATAGCGGCGATCCATGGCATCGAGGCCAGCAGCGTCAACCTCGAGCGCGCTCAACGCGTGGTCGGCGATCTTGCGATCGATCTTGTCGGCATCGGCCGCGGAAGCGAAATCGCGCACGCGGCGGAGCAGACGGCCCGCGATACGCGGCGTGCCACGAGCCCGGCGCGCGATCTCGTTGGCGCCATCAGCGCTCATGCCGACATTCAGCACGCGCGCGCCGCGGCTGACGATGCTTTCCAATTCCTCGATGGTGTAGAAATTCAGCCGCACCGGAATGCCGAAGCGATCGCGCAAGGGATTGGTGAGCAGGCCGGCGCGCGTGGTGGCGCCAACCAGCGTGAATTTCGACAGCTCGATCTTCACCGAGCGCGCCGCCGGGCCCTCGCCGATGATGAGGTCGAGCTGAAAGTCCTCCATCGCTGGATAGAGCACCTCTTCCACCGCCGGGCTCAGGCGATGGATCTCGTCGATGAAGAGCACGTCGCGCTCTTCGAGATTGGTCAGCAGCGCCGCGAGGTCGCCGGCCTTGGCGATGACCGGGCCCGAGGTAGCGCGAAAGCCGACGCCGAGTTCTTTCGCCACGATCTGCGCCAGCGTGGTCTTGCCGAGGCCGGGCGGGCCGACAAACAGCACGTGATCCAGCGCCTCGCCGCGCTTGCGCGCCGCTTCGATGAAGATCGAGAGGTTCTTGCGCGCCTGCTGCTGGCCGACGAAATCGGACAGCGATTGCGGACGCAGCGCGGTGTCGCCGACATCGTCGCTGCGGCGCTCGGGCGAGACCATGCGGTTGGCCTTGGGGTCGCTCACTTCGCCAGTTCCTTCAACCCGAGCCGGATCAGCTGCGCGGTCTCGGCGTTCTCACCCGCGCTGCGCGAGGCCGATGCAATCGCAGCGGCCGCTTGCGGCTGGCCATAGCCGAGATTGACCAGCGCGGAGATCGCATCCGCGACGGGCCGCGGCGCGCGCTGGTCGTCGACGGCGCCGGCGAGATGCACGACGGCCGGATCGACATTGGCGAAGGCCGGCGCTTTGTCCTTCAGTTCGGTGACGATGCGCTCGGCAACCTTGGGGCCGACGCCGGGCGTGCGCGCTACGGCCGCCTTGTCGCGCAGCGCAATGGCATTGGCGAGATCGGCGGGTGCCAGCGTGCCGAGCACCGCGAGCGCGACTTTGGCGCCGACGCCCTGCACGGTCTGGAGCAGGCGAAACCATTCGCGCTCCTGGTCGGTGCGGAAGCCGAACAGTTTTATCTGGTCCTCGCGAACATAGGTCTCGATCGACAGCACAGCGGCTTCGCCGGGCGACGGCAGATGTTGCAAGGTACGCGTAGAGCAATGAACCTGGTAACCGACACCGCCGACGTCGAGGATGACAAAATCCTCGCCGTAGGAATCGATCAGGCCCTTGAGCTTGCCGATCATAGGCTCGCCACCTTCAGCCGCAGCGCGGTGCTCTGGCGGTGATGGGCATGGGTGATGGCGATGGCGAGCGCGTCGGCAGCGTCGGCCGACGGCGGATCGGCCTTGGGCAGGAGAATTTTCAGCATCATCGCGATCTGGGCCTTCTCGGCATGACCGGCGCCGACCACGGTCTTCTTGACTTGGTTGGGCGCATATTCGGCGACCGAGATGCCGAACATTGCGGGCGCGAGCATGGCGACGCCGCGGGCCTGGCCGAGCTTCAGCGTCGCAACGCCGTCCTTGTTGACGAAGGTCTGCTCGACCGCGGCTTCCATCGGCTGGTGGTTCGAAAGCACGGCCGCCAACCCTTCATGGATCGCGAGCAGCCGGCTCGCCAGCGGCAGGTCGTTCGGCGGTTCCACCGAGCCGCAGGCCACATAGATCAGGCGGTTGCCGTCAGCCTCGATCACGCCCCAGCCGGTGCGGCGCAGGCCGGGGTCGATGCCGATGATGCGGATTGGCTGGCGAATCGGGAGCGCGGTCATGGGCCAGTGATAGCGGTTGGCCCATGATAGCGAAACAGAAACAGAACAGAAGTAACAGGGGAAAGGAGGTCTCGTGCCCCGGGCGCGACGCAGCGCGAAGCGGTGCGACGCTGAACCGGGGCCCATTTGCCACCGATGCCCAGAGAATGATGGGTCCGGGCTCTGCGCAGCAGCGCTTCACGCTGCAGCGCGTGCGGGACACCAGAGTTCAGCCGCCCATCTTCGCCATCAGCGCGTCCGACACCTCGAAATTGGCGTAGACCTGCTGGACGTCGTCATGCTCGTTGAGCAGATCCATCAGCTTGAGCAGCTTCTCGCCGGTCTCGTCGTCCACTGCGACCGTGTTCTGCGGCTTCCAGATCAGCGCGGCCTTGCGCGGCTCGCCGAATTTGGCTTCCAGCGCCTTGGCGACGTCGCGATAGCCTTCGGTCGAGGCGTAGATCTCGTGGCCACTTTCGCCGGAGACCACATCGTCGGCGCCGGCCTCGATCGCGGCATCCAGCACGGCGTCGTCGGAGGCGACGCTGCGGTCGTATTCGATGATGCCGGTGCGGTCGAACATGAAGGAGACCGAGCCGGTTTCGCCGAGATTGCCGCCGGACTTGGTGAAGAAGGAGCGGATGTCGGAGGCGGCGCGGTTGCGGTTGTCGGTCAGCGCCTCGACGATGACGGCGACGCCGCCGGGACCGTAGCCCTCGTAGCGGATCTCGTCGTAGTTCTCGCCCTCATTGCCGAGCGCTTTCTTGACGGCGCGCTCGATATTGTCTTTCGGCATGTTCTCCTGGCGGGCGGCGATGATGGCCGCACGCAGGCGCGGGTTCATGTTGGGGTCGGGCGTCCCCAGCTTGGCCGCCACGGTGATTTCCCGCGCCAGCTTGCCGAACAGCTTCGACTTCTGGGCATCCTGCCGCCCCTTGCGGTGCATGATGTTCTTGAATTGGGAATGTCCGGCCATGCGTGGTCTCTCGAGGAATCGTCAGCCAAAGGTGAGCGTGGGAAGCGCGGCCTTATAGGCCGCCAACCCGCCGGAATCAAAGCGATCTCCTACTCCTAAGGTAGCACCGTAAAGGTACCCCCGGGTACGGCCGGGTGCCTAGAGATCGGGCATTGTTAACCCTGATTTCATTCCGGGCTGCGAAAATAGCGCCCGACCGTTTTCCCCGACAAGAGAGAGCTGATGGCGTTCGGACTATTTCGGAAGCGCCTGCCGGACCAGGCTGCGTCTGCGGCCGCCCCGGCGGCTCCCCAGCCGGCGGCCCATTCCGAGCCCGTGGCGGCGCCCGAAACTGATTCGGCCCGGGAGATCCTGGAGCTGCTGGAACTCGAGCTCGGCGCCATGATCCGCCAGCTCGAACGCGCCGCCCATTCGGTGGCTGGCGGCGCCGAGGCGACCGCCACCACGCTTGCCGCCATCCGCGACCGCACTGACGCCCTGACCGGCCGCACCAATGCCGCGCAATCGACCGCCTCGACCTTCGCCCACGCCGCCGACAAGTTCACCCAGTCCGCCCTGGGGATCGGAGCGCAGGTCCGCGAGGCCGGCAAACTCGCCGACGAGGCCAGTGCCGCCGCGCAGGAAGCCCGCGCCAATGTCGACCGCTTGCGCGAATCCTCCGCCGCCATCGGCAACGTCGTCAACCTGATCGCCCAGATCGCGCGGCAGACGACGCTGCTCGCGCTCAACTCGACGATCGAGGCCGCACGCGCGGGCGCGGCCGGCAAGGGCTTTGCTGTCGTCGCCACCGAGGTCAAGGCCCTCGCGGTGCAGACGCAGGGCGCGACGGAAGAGATCACCAAGAAGATCGACGCGCTGCAGCGCGACGCCGCCGGCTCTGCCGATGCCGTGCACCGCATCTCGCAGGCGATCGAGGCGATCCGCCCCGTCTTCGAGACCGTCAACGGCGCGGTCGCAGAGCAGAACGCCACCACCAGCGAAGTCTCCGGCAATGCCGCCAGCGCCTCGGAATTCATCGTCTCGGTCGGCGAGAGCGCGGCCGAGATCGACGCCGCGACCAAGGCCGCCGAGAGCCATGGCGAAAACGTCGCCAGCGCCGGCAAGGCCGTCACCACCTTCGCGCAGAAGCTGAAATCGCGCTGCGCCGTGCTGCTGCGCCAGAGCGAGCATGACGACCGCCGCAAGACCGAGCGGCTGCCCTGCCATCTCAAGTTCGAGAGCCCGCGCGGCGTGATGCCGGTCTATGAAATCTCGATGGACGGCGTGTTGATCGGCGGCGCGGACGCGGGCCGGCTCGCACCGCAAGCGATGATCGAAGGCACGCTGGAAGACGTCGGCGCCTGCCGACTGCGCGTGATCGAGCAATCCAAAGCCGGCGCCCGCGCGCAATTCGTCAGCCCCAGTGCCGAGCTCCGCGAGAAGATCGAGGACAAGCTCTGGTCGATCCACGAAGAGAACACGGAGTTCGTCACCCGCGCCATGGAGGCGGGCAACGCACTGTCGAAGATATTCGAACAGGCGATTGCGCGCGGCGAGGTCAAGATCGACGATCTCTTCGACACCGACTATGTCGAGATCGCCGGAACCAATCCCCAGCAATACCGCACGAAATATCTCGACTGGGCCGACCGCGCCCTGCCGCCGTTCCAGGAGGCATTCCTGGCGAAGGACCCGCGCATGGCGTTCTGCGCCATGGTCGACCGCAACGGCTTCCTGCCGGTGCACAACAAGATCTATTCACATCCGCAGCGGCCGGGCGACGCCGCCTGGAACACGGCCAACAGCCGCAACCGGCGGATATTCAACGATCCGGCGGGGTTGGCGGCCGCACGCAACCTGCGATCGTACCTGGTCCAGAGCTATGCGCGTGACATGGGCAACGGGAACACCGTCATGATGCGGGAGATCGACGTCGCGATCCGCGTGCAGGGCCGCCACTGGGGTGGATTCAGGACGGCCTACAAACTGTAGTGCACGCTCAGGCAAGACGCCGGGAGCGAATCATCCCTTAAGATCGAAATTGGAATGGGAATGCCGCGTGAGCCGGGTTGCGGCTCTGACTGGAGGACTCATCGAACATGTCCGTCGCACAACTTGCCGTCATGGACACCGGCTCCAACCGCACGCTGGCCGAGCGACTGATCGATCAGCTCGCCGACCGCATTGGCGGCCTCGGCGTGGAACTCGCCGATATTGCCGGCAACGTCCAGGAAGTCGCAAACCGCGTCGCAAACCAGTCGGAACGGTTTCACCACCTCCAGAAGACGGCCGAGACGATGGTCTCGGCCAACCACGACATCGCCAATGCATCGCAGGCGGTGCAAACGACCACGTCAGCGGCGGTCGGCGAAATCGCGCAGTCGCGCAACGCCGTGGACACCGCGGTCAGCCACATCTCCGAGCTCGTTGCGGCGGTGGAGCGCATCGAGGCCCGCCTGTCCGCTGTCGGCTCGGCGCTGGCGCAGGTCGCCAAAGTGTCCGGCTCGATCGAGGCGATCGCGAAGCAGACCAATCTGCTGGCGCTGAACGCAACGATCGAAGCCGCCCGCGCCGGCAATGCCGGCCGCGGCTTCGCGGTGGTCGCAAGCGAGGTGAAGAACCTCGCGGAGGCCACCCGCCAGGCCACGCATCAGATCTCCGACACAGTGCGCGATCTCGACGGCCAGATCGAAGGGCTGATCGGCGAAAGCAGCGACGCCTCGCAGCGCGCCAAGACCGCGGGCGAAGGCGCACAAGCGATCTCCGGCATCATCTCGCGGGTCCAACAGGGCTTTGCCTCCGTGGAGGCGGAGATCGGCAGCGTGACGCGCGCGGCGACCTCCAATCTCGGACATTGCGACACCGTCATCAGCGAGCTCAACGAGCTCGCCAAGGGCGTCGACCTCTCCTCCCGCGATCTCAAGAGCGCCGACCAGCGCGTGACGAAGCTGCTCGACACCTCCGAAGGCCTGATCGCGCTGATCGCCGACAGCGGCGTCGAGACGTCGGACACACCGCTGATCCGCGTCGTGGTCGACACCGCAAAGCGGATCACGGCCGAGTTCGAGGCCGCCATCGACCGCGGCGACATCACGCTCGAGCGGCTGATGGACGAGAACTACCGCGAGATCCCCGGCACCGATCCGAAGCAGTACCTCACCAACTACGTCGAATTCACCGACCGCGTGCTGCCCGCGATCCAGGACCCGATCCAGAAATCGGATCCGCGCATCGTCTATTGCGTTGCCTGGGCGCGGAGCGGCTATTTGCCGACCCACAATCCGAACTACCGCCAGCCGCAGGGCAAGGACCCCGTCTGGAATAACGCCAACTGCCGCAACCGCCGCCTGTTCAACGACCGCACGGTGAAGAAGGTCGCGGGCAATACCAAGCCGTTCCTGCTCCAGACCTACCGCCGCGACATGGGCGGCGGACAGTTCGTGCTGATGAAGGACCTGTCCTCGCCGATCGTGATCCGCGGCAAGCACTGGGGCGCCTTCCGCATGGGTTTCCGGCAGGGCTGACGGCTGCGCCTCCGCGTCCCCAACCAAAAGTTCGAAAACAACCCCATGCACAGTAGCCGGGGTGTGCAAAATCAATGGCTTGCTGCGGCAGGACATGGGGGCGTTTTGACACGTCGGGCAAAACAGAGAGCGTGATGCTCCCAATCTGAAAGACCATCGTCTCCTTGCCGCCGTCTCCGGCAGGATAGAGCTGCTCTGCCCCGCAGCTCGGGCTTTTCCAATCGCACGAATTTGTCGTCGCATGGCTTTTCGTTTTCGCACGACCATTCGCAACGATCGACGGCGCTCGCGATGAAAACGTCGAAAAATGACGCTTATCATATCAAATAGCCCAAGACGCTTGCAGTGATCGTCGCACGAATTCGTGAACGTCATGGTCTGCCGCGATGGCCACGCAAATCTGCATTGCTGCGAATTTGAAAGCTTCATCGCTTCGCGGCGGTATGATTATGGTCTCGCGAATTCGTCGATCGGATCACCGCGAGCGGTCCATCGCGCAAGAGGATGCACATGGCGACAACTCTCATCATCAACGGCGAAGCGAAATCGTTCGAAGCGCCCCCTGACATGCCGCTGCTTTGGGTGCTGCGCGACATCCTCGGCATGACCGGGACCAAGTTCGGCTGCGGCATCGCGCAATGCGGCGCCTGCACGGTGCATGTCGACGGCAAGGCCGTACGCTCCTGCGTGCTGCCGGTCAGCGCGGTCACCAATCGCGCCGTGACCACCATCGAGCACGTCGGCAGCACGCCGGCGGGCGCCAAGGTGCAGAAAGCCTGGTTGGATGCCGAAGTGATCCAGTGCGGCTATTGTCAGTCCGGCCAGATCATGTCGGCCGCAGCATTGCTGGCCGCCACGCCGCATCCCGATGATTCCGACATCGACGCCGCGATGGCGGGCAACATCTGCCGCTGCGGCACCTATGTGCGCATCCGCGAGGCCATCAAGCAGGCCGCCAACGGCCGTCAGTCCTGAGGTTCGCCATGAATGCACACAACAGCGTCTCCCGCCGCGCGCTTCTCACCGGTGGCCTTGCCAGCGGCTTCCTGCTCGCCTTCCATTTGCCATTGCGCGCCGCCGCCAACGAGCCGGTGCAGCCGCCTGATACGACCGACGGCAAGTTCGCACCGAACGCCTTCATCCGGATCGACCCGGACGGCATGACCACGCTGGTGATGCCGCAGGTCGAGATGGGACAGGGTATCTACACCGCGGTCTCGATGATCCTGGCGGAAGAGCTCGACGCGGACTGGTCGAAGGTCCGGCTGCTGCACGCACCGGCCAACGAGAAGCTGTACGGCAATCCGATCTTCATCATCCAGGCCACCGGCGGCTCCACGTCGGTCCGCGCATTCTGGAAGCCGCTGCGTGAAGCCGGCGCCAACGCGCGCGCCATGCTGGTGCAGGCTGCAGCCACGCAATGGGGCGTCGATCCCTTGAGCTGCACGACATCGAAGGGTGTGGTGACCCACAAGGAAAGCGGCCGCACGCTCGCCTATGGTGCCCTGGCAGCCGCCGCAAGCGGCCAGACGCCACCCAAGGATGTCCCCCTCAAGGACCCCAAGGATTTCGTTTATATCGGCCAGCCGTTCAAGCGGCTCGACACCCCCGACAAGGTCAATGGCAAGGCCGTCTACGGCATCGACGCCATCGTGCCGAACATGAAGTTCGCAACGCTGGCGCAGTGCCCTGTCTTCGGCGGCAAGGTCGGCAGGGTCGATGACCGCGCCGCCAAGAAGATTCCGGGCGTGCGCCAGATCGTCGTGCTCGATGATCTCGTCGCCGTCGTCGGCGATCACATGTGGGCCGCGAAAAAGGGCCTGGATGCGCTCGACATCGAATGGAACGAGGGCCCGAACGCGAAGATCAATTCGAAAGCGATCTGGGACGATCTGCGCGCCGCCAGCGCAAAGGATGGTGTGGTCGCCAAATCCACCGGCGACATCGCCAAGGGCCTCGCGAGCGGTGAAAAGCTCGAAGCGTCGTTCGAGCTGCCGTTTCTCGCCCACGCAACGATGGAGCCGTTGAACGCCACGGTCCATTGCAAGCCCGACTCCTGCGAAATCTGGACTGGCACGCAGATCATGGCGCGTGTGCAGTCGGAGGCCGCAAAGGCCGCCGGGCTCCCGATCGAGAAGGTGATCGTCAACAACCACCTCTTGGGAGGCGGCTTCGGCCGCAAGCTCGAGCCCGACATGGTGGTCGCGGCCGTTCGCATCGCCAAGCAGGTCGACGGGCCGGTCAAGGTGGTGTGGACCCGCGAGGAGGACATCCAGCACGATGTCTATCGACCGGTCTATCGCGACACGATCGCAGCGACCTTGTCGGACGGCAGGATCGTCGGCTGGAAATACAAGATCGCCGGCGCTGCGATCATCGCGCGCTGGCTGCCGCCGGCCTTCCAGAAGGGCATCGATATCGACGCGATCGACAGCGCCACCGACGTGCCCTACGACATCCCGAATGTCCACGTCGAGTATGTGCGTGCCGAGCCGCCGGCGGTCCCGACCGGATTCTGGCGCGGGGTCGGGCCCAACAACAACGTGTTCGCGGTCGAATGCTTCATCGACGAACTGGCGCGCAAGGCGGGCAAGGATCCGGTCGAGTTTCGCCGTGGCATGCTGGCCCAGCAGCCGCGCTTCCTCTCTGTGCTCAATCTCGCAGCGGAAAAAGCCAATTGGGGCCAGCAATTGCCGGCGCGCGTCGGGCGCGGCGTGTGCCTGCAGCCCTCGTTCGGGAGCTTTATCGCCACCGTCGTGGAAGCCGAGGTCGACGAACAGGGCGAGATCAATCTGCGCCGTGCGACCTCCGTGGTGGATACCGGCATTGCCGTCAATTCCGATACGATCGTGGCTCAGGTCGAGGGCGGGCTGATCTTCGGCCTGACCGCCGCGCTCTACGGCGAGATCACCATCGACAAGGGCCGCGTCCAGCAATCCAACTTCAACGACTACCGGATGCTGCGGATCAACCAGACGCCGAAGACCGAGGTTCACGTCGTCAAGAGCGGCGAAGCTCCCGGCGGCATCGGCGAGACCGGCACCACGGCCGGACCACCGGCACTGCGTAACGCGATTTACGCCGCGACCGGCGTGGCGCTGCGGCGCCTGCCGATCGATCGGAAACTGCTGGCTGCGGGGAAGAAGGCATGAGCGGCAAGATGCGTATCCTCACCAGCCTCGTCGTGATCGCCATCGTCGCAGTGGCGCTCGGAATCTTCATCATCCGCGGGCCCGGCCCGCTCGACTTCGCCGGCGGCACGAAGGTGGCGCTCGCAGACTATCGCGCGGGCAAGCCGACCGGCGTGCCGGCCAAGCTCGAGAAGGCTGGCCTGATCGAACGCGGCGAATATCTCGCCAAGGCGGCCGACTGCATGGTCTGCCACACCAAGCCGGGCGAGAAGGACTATGCCGGCGGGCTCGCCTTCAAGCTGCCGTTCGGCACGCTCTATTCGACCAACATCACGCCCGACAAGGACAGCGGCATCGGCAATTACAGCGACCAGGACTTCCTGAACGCGGTCCAGCACGGCAAGCGCCGCGACGGCGCCCGGCTCTATCCGGCGATGCCGTACACGTCCTATACGTTCATGACGGACGAGGACGTGCTGGCGGTGAAGGCGTATCTGTTCAGCCTGGCGCCGGTGCGCGCGAAGGCGCCGGAGAATACGCTGTCGTTTCCGTTCAACCAGCGCTGGGCGATGATTGCCTGGTCAGCCGTATTCAATCCGGACACGCGCTTCGCGCCCGACACGTCGAAGAGCCCGGAGTGGAATCGTGGTGCGTATCTCGCGGAGGCGCTGGCCCATTGCGGCGAGTGCCACACGCCGCGCAATCTCGGCTTCGCGCTCGACAACCGCAAGAAGTTCGCCGGCGCCATCACGGCGGGCTGGCGGGCGTTCAACATCTCCTCCGACAAGGCCACGGGCCTTGGCAATTGGAGCGATGCGGATCTGATCTCGTACCTGTCGCTCGGCCATGCGCCGGGCCATGGCGCGGCCTCGGGTCCGATGGGCGAGGCGGTCGACCACAGCTTCAGCCAGTTCGCGCCCGAAGACATCCGCGCCGTCGTTGCTTATCTGCGCAGCGTGCCTCCGCAGCCCTCGCCCGACCTGCCGGCGACCACAGCGCCGGTCGCGCCCGCCTCGCACAAGGACGGCGTCACGGCGGATGCGCGCGGCAAGATGCTGTTCGCCGGTGCCTGCGCCAGCTGTCACGGCTGGAGCGGCGAGAGCCCGGTCTCGCCGATGGCGACGCTGACTGGCACCTGGGCGGTCAACGATCCCGCCGCCACCAACGTCGCGCAGATCGTGCTGTCGGGGACCAAGCGGCACACGCCAGATGACGCGCTGTCGATGCCGGCATTCGGCGAGGCCTACACCGACGACGAGATCGCGGCGGTGGCGAATTACGTCACGGCGCGGTTCGGCGCGAAGGGCTCGAAGCTCACGGCGAAGGACGTCGCGGGGTTGAGGAAGCAGACAGCGGAATAGGTCTCCGCCGCGTCTGACGCTGCACCTTCTTCCTTGCGGGAGAAGGTGGCGCGAAACGGAGCGGGCGGCCACCCCCGCCGCCTGCCCCGAGCATCAAAGGCGCCGCCACTGGTGCGGCGACATTTGTTGCCATAGAAAGGCTGCCGCACATTCGGGGCGCGGACCCGAATCCAATCGACTGGCTTTCGATGCCCCTTCCACCCGCCCAAATCGGCGCGCCGTTGTCCGAGATCGATACGCCGGCGCTGATCATCGACCTCGACGCCTTCGAGCGCAATCTCGACACCATGGCGGCAGCGGTCGGCAAGCTCGGCGTTCGGTTGCGTCCGCATGCGAAGACCCACAAGTCGCCGATCATCGCGGCCAAGCAGATAGCGCGCGGCGCCGTCGGCATGTGCTGCCAGAAGGTCCGCCGAGGCCGAGATCCTGGTGGCCGGCGGGGTGAGCGACGTGCTCGTCAGCAACGAGGTAGTGGGCCCGCGGAAGCTGGAACGGCTCGCAAGCCTGGCGCGCCACGCGCGCATCAGCGTTTGCGTCGACGATTCCATCGCTGTCGAGCAACTGGCGCTCGCCGTGGAGCGGGCCGGCTCGCACATCGAAGTGCTGGTCGAAATCGACGTCGGCGCCGGTCGCTGCGGCGTCAGGCCGGGGCCGGCGGCGGCCGCCCTGGCGCGACAGGTGGCGGATTCGCGCTTCCTGTCGTTCGGCGGCTTGCAGGCCTATCACGGCTCCGCCCAGCATTTGCGCACGCCGGACGAGCGGCGCGCGGCCATCATGAGCGCCGCGAACGCGACCAGCGAGACGCTGCGCGCCCTCAAGGACGCGGGCTTTCAATGCCGGACGATTGGAGGCGCAGGAACCGGGACCTTCGAGCTCGAAGGCGCGAGCGGCATCTGGAACGAATTGCAGGCCGGCTCCTATATTTTCATGGACGCCGACTACGCGAAAAACGTCGCCGACGGGACGCGCAACGCCAGCCCGTTCGAGCATGCCCTGTTCGTGATCGCGACCGTGATGAGCACCGCCTCCGGCGAACGCGCGGTCATCGATGCCGGCCACAAGGCCCTGTCGAACGACAGCGGATTTCCGGCCGTGCTGGGCCGCCCCGACCTGCGCTATCACCGACCCTCCGACGAGCACGGCGTGCTCGAGTTCGACAGCGCTTCGTCGCGGCTGGCGCTCGGCGACAAGGTGACGCTGATCCCCGGTCATTGCGACCCGACCGTCAACCTCTACGACTGGTATGTCGGCGTGCGCGGCTTCAATACGCCGGACGCCCGCGTGGAAGCGCTTTGGCCGATCGCGGCGCGCGGCGCGGTCACCTGAGATTGACGCACGAGCGCGCGTCGATCTCCGCTGTCGTCCCGGACAAGCGAAGCGCAGATCCGGGACCCATACGCGGCAGCAAGCGTTTGGCGAAGACGTGGGGCGACCAGCTTCGCGAAACAATTGGCCCTTGCGGTTATGGGGCACGGCCCCTGTTTGGCAATTGCGCAGCAAGGCGTGCACTTATCATTCGGGACTGCCCGTGTCCGAGGGATGAGCAGACGTGGTCTGACCCGACTGGGAACGTCTGCAAATGTCCGATTCCGTTGAAAAAGGGCGGCAGTATTTCATTGCAATAGCTTCGTTGTGAGGAGGCCGAACTGCTCTATCGACCCTATGCGAGCCTCGGGGTGGGCATCGGGATCAGCTTGGCCATCTTTCGAAG